>Ga0315289_10001543_pt1 | contig 35891 bp, 45 predicted proteins | sample YL17G11_40_MG_FD_203452 | JGI IMG/M metagenome (GOLD analysis project Ga0315289, IMG submission 203452) | Sediment microbial communities from Yellowstone Lake, YNP, Wyoming, USA - YL17G11_40 | ecosystem: Environmental > Aquatic > Freshwater > Lake > Sediment | place: USA: Wyoming | collected...
TTCGCTGTCGTTATAGCGCTGCAGTTCATAACGATGCCGGCGATTGTCCAACCATACCAGCAGTACTTCTTCGCTCTCTTGGGATTTGCTGTGCTCTCATTGGCTATAGCCGAGCTGAGAAGGATGTCCGACACGTACACCATAACCAACATGATGCTCATCGAGCGCAGGGGCATACTGCACGTTAGCGAGAGCTTTATCCACGTCGACAAGGTATCCAGCTCAACCATCGAGCAGACGATTTTTGACCGTCTGTTTGATGTAGGCTCCATAAACATATGGTCCATGGGCGGTTCCAACGAGCCCGAAATAACCATAGATAAAATACCAAACGTGCGAGAGATTAAGCAGGTCATAGACCAGATCGTTCAGCGCCGTTAGAGAACACGATATTTAAATTCTGTGCGCTTAGTTAATTTCATTGGGCCGGTGGTCTAGTGGTATGACGTCACCCTGACACGGTGGAGGTCGAGAGTTCGAATCTCTCCCGGCCCACCAGTTGTGATCTCATGAAACTGATGGCAGACCTGCACATCCATTCGCACTTCTCGCGCGCTACGTCCAAGGACATGAACATAGTGAACCTTGAGAAATACGGTTTGCTCAAGGGCGTGAACCTGATCGGTTGCGGGGACTTCACGCATCCGCAATGGCTGTCCGAACTGAAAAGCGTTCTGAAGCCTGACGGGGATTCCGGGTTCTTCCATTATACGAACGAGAAGATGCTTTTCACGCTCAGCGCGGAGATCGCCCTGATATATAGCGAGGGCGGAAAGGTAAGAAAAATCCACAACGTTCTGCTCGCGCCTTCCTTCGAAGTAGTGGACCAGATAAACGAGTGGCTCGGCAAACGTGGCAACCTTTCAGCAGACGGCAGGCCCATTTTCGGAAAAATCACATGCCCCGAGTTCGTGGAAGCGATGATGCGGATTTCGAAGGACATAATGGTGATTCCTGCGCATGCGTGGACGCCATGGTTCTCGTTGTTCGGCAGCATGTCCGGCTTCGACCGCATAGACCACTGTTTCAGGGACCAGACGAAGAATATATTTGCCATCGAAACGGGGCTCTCGAGCGATCCTGCAATGAACTGGCGGCTGTCGCAGCTGGACCGCTTCGCGCTTGTCAGCAACAGCGACTGCCACAGCTTTTACCCGTGGAGACTCGGTCGCGAGGCGAACGTCTTCGACATCAAGCCGACATACGCTGAAATGACAGACGCAATAAAGAAGAAGGACCCGAAGCGCTTCCTGTTCACGGTTGAGACCGACCCGAAATACGGCAAGTACCACTGGGACGGCCACCGTCTGTGCAACGTAGTCTATTCGCCAAAGGAGGCGCTCAGACACAAGAACATCTGCCCTGTCTGCATGCGGCAGCTCACCATAGGCGTGGAGCACCGCGTGGAGGAGCTGGCCGATAGGCCGGAAGGCTACGTGTTGCCGAACGCCATCCCTTTCAAATCAATGTTGCCGCTTTCCGAGCTCATAGGAGGCCTATATAATATGCAGGCTTTCAGCAAGAAGGTCTTCGAGGTACATGCAAAGCTCATGAAGGCCTTCGGCAATGAGTTTGCGGTTCTTCTGGAAACGTCCGAGGAGAAGCTGAAGGCGATCGTGGACGAGGCAATTGTAAAGGCTATAATGAAGAACAGAAAGGGCCAGATAGCTGTACAGCCGGGCTACGACGGCGTATACGGCAAGCTGATTTTCGACGGAGAGCCTCAACTACCTGCACAAGTGAAAAAACAACACGTGCTTTCCCAGTTCACTTAGCTCTAGCGACCTATGGCTGTCAGGCTGACGGTCTGATCGTTGTAGTAACCGTAGTTCAGCGAGACGCCGATGGGCAGGCTCATCAGTGCTTCTATTCCTGGGGTGTACTTGACGTCGCACATGATGGTTGCTGTGCCACCGATTAGCTCCTCGTCGTCATTCGTCAGGTCGCATGAGCCGGCCACTGCTTCCAGCTTGCTAGGCAGCGTTATGGTGTATCCGAACTTGTTCAGTTCTGTTGACTCATCGATGTTGAAGTCCGAGCTGTAATCGATTGCCGTCTGCTTATAGGCGGTTCCGCCGTCAACGTTGCTGATGTCCACGGTTACTGTGAACGTGCGTTCAGTGTCGGTCACTATCGGCGGATCAGGTGAAACGGAAACTGCTATGCTCAACGGGCCGCGCGTGTCCGAGAATATAGAACTCTGCAACGTCTTTCCTGCCTCCTGAGCAGCTGTTGCCTCGGACTGCGAATACGCCCATATCGTGCCCCTGCTGGTAGTGTTGTAATCGTAGTAGACGCGCACGATGAAATCATCCGTCCTAGTCTGGCCGCGCGGCAAAGTTGGCGCGGTCAATGACCATCGCTTGGTGTACTTGTCCGCTGTTATGTTCCTTGTCGGGTCGTCGGGCCTCATCTGCTTGTCAATTGTCTGGCCTGCTGTCGGTAATCCCCATTCTGTCAGCGGTCCGAAAAGATATAGAGCTGAGTCGCTAGCCGCAATTGTTGCGTCACCCTGGTTCTCTACCGTAGCGGTTATTTTAGCGCTCTGGGTGCTGTAGGCGCTGGTCGGGTCGGCCGACAGGTCGGTGATCTCCAGCCCGTAGCCTCCAGTTAGCGTCGTTACCGGACCGCCAGTGCAGCCTGCGACTAGCACAGCTGCCAAAAGAAGCATCGCAATTTTTGCCTTTCCATTGAAAAACATCACATCATCCCCCTATTTTGTTTTGACTTTTACAGTGAAGCTATTGTCGAGCTCATATTTATAGTTTGCTGACATGTTCAGCACGCCCGTGCTTATGGGCTCGTCGGCTGCTGTCGTGAACGTGCATGTCAATGAGGGCGCACGACCGCTTACGAAGTTGAGGTCTCTATCCAGTACAAGGGTATTGCTAGAACTTGAGATCTGGCATCCTGGAACAGAACCGCACTGGGAGGTCGTCAGGCTCGTGCAAGGCACGACATTGCACATGACTTCTTCGATCCAATCGCAGCCTGGCTCAGTATCACATTCACTGTGCGTTTTCGGGCATGACACTGGAGTACAATGACCTGTAACAAACGATGAACAGAAAGCAGCATCGCACTCGGATTTAGTCGTATAGGATGAGCATGGATAGGTGCGGGTTCCTGTGCAGGAGCTGCCAGCTCCCAAATAGCCATCGCAACTGCCTACCAGGTTGTTCGGTACAGTTATCTGAATGGAGCCCTTGGGCATCTTGTCTATCAGACCACCGCCGATATTCGAGACGTCGATATGCATGTAGACCGTGCTGCCGGTCTGCCAGGGCATTGGGTCGCTGAAGCGCAATGAGATGGACACGGGGTTGGAACTTGCCGTGGATGTGCCTGACAATGCGGACAGCGTACCGGCCTGCTCGCGGGCATAGTATTCCGAATCCGTAAGAACGCTGATCTGCTGGCTTACGTGTGCCGTACCGCTCCAGTTAGTTTTGAACTTTATTTCGCAGTCGCGCTCGAACGGCGTCGTCTGGGATGTCCAACTCCAGTCCCATGTCTGTGTCCTGTTGGGCTGAAGTTTATCGAAGTGCTTGGTTGTTTCCGTTCCGCTAAAAAGACAGGTATCGTAGGCGTTTATGTTGACGTCGCTGAGCGGGTCGTTTTCCTGCATGTTCGTGGTGTCCCACTTTACCGAGATGTCGCTGCCGCCCCTTACCTCTGCCGGATAGGCCAAAACCTGTACGGTAACGTCCGAATTCTTTATTTCGGCCGTGCCAGGGCCAGCGCCAACCTGCTCCCTGCCGAAAGGCAGCTGCACGCAGGCTGATACGAGAAGTACGAAAGTCACAGAAAGCAGCAGAGCCATATTTTTCATGCTAATACTCTCTGCGGTCAGACAGATAAATGTTTCGCCCTATTGCGACTTTATGTCCACGTTCATTTCGCGAATCAGGTCATAGTTGTAGTCCAGAGTTGCGAACAGGTAATACGTCTTTGTCTCCGGCACCTTGGTCTTGTCGGGCATCTTGAAGCCGCATCGTATCTCGAATGTCTTCTTGTCCGCACCGACCAGGTCTATACCGCGCGTCTGGTTGTTGCTGTAGAACGTATATCCGGTCTCTGTCTTTCCTGTATAAGCGCCGAACTCGTTTCCGCAATTGTCCAACAGCGTCCATTCAGACGGCACCTTCAGTATGAGTTCGTTCTGCTCTATTTTCAGGTAGGTGCCCGTGCCTTTGTTCTGGACCTGTATCGAGACGTATACGGTGCTCTCGGTCTTTGCAGGCATTGCTGAAACTGGCGACATGTATATCTTTATCGGCCCTATGCCTATGTCCGTGATGGGTGTGTAAGAAGGCGGCTGGCCTGCTGTCTGGAGCTGCCGTAGCCTCGTGTCGCTTATTACTTCCGCGCTTGTCGACGTAGATGCGTTAAAAGTATAGTTCACCTTGTATCTTACCGGGCATCTGCCGGGCAGGTTTCCCAGCTGAGCCGCTGTTGGCGCTTTCAGTGTCATGTCTATGGGTTTGGACTGGCCAGGGCCCATCCTGCCAAGGCTCTGCGTGAAGTAAGAACCTGAAGCTTTCCACGGGTCTTTCAACGCATCTTTGCCGCACAGCCCCCAGTCGTATAATTGTACATTTACATCCGGAACAGGGTTGGTATCATCGACGTTCTTAATCTCGAAGGAGACTGTGAAATCCTCGCCTGCCGTGATCGGTGGCTGGGGTATGATGTTTTCGTTCTGTACGGCGACTATGTCCGGCGGCGCCTCATTGACCTCGCCCGGCTGGCCGAAAAGGCTCTCGAACGGGCCACCCACGCAGCCTGCAATGAAAACAACCGAGAATACTGCTAACAACAGACCTATTTTTTGGATTTGATTCTTCATCTTTCTCACACCCCCTTATTCATTTCGCAAATATAAAACCTTACCTACTGCTGGAGCGGCGCCTTTATCAACGGCAACTGGATTTCCGAGATTGTTTTGTAGTCGTAGTCGACATTGCCGCGGAAGCCCATGCTCTTGCTTTCAACGCCGGTCGAGAGGTCGTAGGTGAAGCTGAACGTGTAGCTAAATGACTTGGTGGGCTCGATTGTACTCGTCAATTTGAACGTCACATAGCTGTACTCGACATTGTCTACGGTTTTCGTGCTCCTTTCATATTCCTGAAGACCGCCCGGCGAGCCCACGTTCTTTATTTCATCATTTTTCAATTTCACGCCTGCCAGATTAGACGGCAACCAGAGCGTCAACGTTCCTCCAGTAACATTGCCCTTGCCGGTGTTGATCAGTGAAATGCGGCCGAAGGACGGCTCGCCAGAACGCAGTGGCTGGTCCTGGACGAAAAGCGCTATCTTGACCGGTCCGCCCGAGAACTTGGATTCGGCGTTGAATAGGGTCAGCTCGTTGTTCAGCAGCTTGCGGTCGAAGACTGCCCTGTCCATGACCTCGACGTTGTCCATGCTCACGTTCGATTTGTAGCTGTACGTGTATGTGAGCGGGAGTGAAATCATCCAGTCCGCATTTGAGTAGGTCACCAGGCCCGAGCAGCCCGTACAACTGCCGTCTTCGTAGACGTACTCGTTCTTTTCCACGTCAAAACAGTCGCATTTCTGGATGTCGCCGGACCAGCTGTTGTATTCGGAAGGCTGGCCGCACTTGAACATCAGCAACTTTATATCGCTTGGAGGCATTGTTTTTCTCAGCACCTTCCAGTTGCAGGTTTTGCTCGGGAATGTCGTATCTGCCTCGTCTGAACCCGTGCAGGAGCTGAACTTGCAGTCGTCGCTGCTGATTTTCTTGTGACCCTTATTGGGATCCGCTGCAGACATCTGCGTGGGATCAATCAGTTCCAGCGTCCCGAAGGTAACGGCGAGGTTGGTGGCCGTGAACGTGCCCTGGTTCTCGAGCTTGACGCTGCCTATGAGCGGTATGGTCGGGTCTATGCTCGGGTTGTCCTCGGCGTAGTTTATGGCCCTGAACTCGGTCTGTTCGATAGCCTTGACAGTACCACCTTCAGTGACCTTGGAACTTGCCTGCTGCTGCCGACGCTCCATCTCCGCATAATAGCATGACGGGCAGGTCATCATCATCTTGGTATCGCTTATGGACTGGCTGAGCTGGTCCCATGCCGGGCCCATTGGAGCTGTTATAGCAGTGATTCCTGAGCTAACCTGCGGCCAGAAGCCGCCGAAGACTGCAGTGCCTATGGTGCCTGTGTATTGGAAGGAGAATGCTAGTATTGCAACTCCTATGATCATTATTCCTAAATATGGCCTTGCTTCGCGGTTGCTCACAAGGCCTGCCATGAACGACATGGCCCAGATAGCTCCGACGATTATCGTTCCTGCCGGTATGCCGGCTCCGCCGAGTGGCGCTGCCGTAAGCCATGTGATTATCGGGTAACCGCCTACGCCTGCGAATGCGATGAAGAGCGCTGTCGAAAATTTCGTGAGAGTGTCATCTCCGTATTTTTCGCCCAAGAACTTGCCAGTCGCTATATTTTTCCCAGAATTTATGAGGTTGTTGACTATGATTGTCGGCGCGCTGCCTGGACGCTTGCCCTTCGGTTGTGGCGGAACGCAGAAGAAGGCTATGGAAAGGTAGAATATGGATAACGCTGGGTTGACCGCTGCTGTCAGGCCGCCAACAAACATGCTGAATATTATAATAACTCCCAGTGCTATGACAATACTATACCACTTTGATTTAACGTTTATGTTAACTACTACCAGTATGGCAGCAAGCCCAACCAGCATGAGCATACTGAAGGCCGAACCCATGACCGCTGGCCAACCACCAGGCGTCAGGATCGTGAGGAGCATGAGCGATATGAAGATTCCGTACAGCGTCTTGATCCATGCTTCTGCTGTCTTGTAAGGTTCGTCTTCATAGTAGCTAGTCGGCATGGTAAAGTACATGACGAAAAGGACGGCGAGCGCTATGAATGAGACGAACGGCATGGGCATCAGGAAGAACTGCAATGCTATGAAGAGGCCTGCGAACATCTTAATGAAGGCCTTTATGTAGAGCTGGCCGAGATGTTCACGGAAGTTGAGTTTTACTGAATATACATCCTCGTCTGGCATTTCAACACCTATGTTATCTTGAGCTCTATCCTTCTGATTGTATCCTCGTAGTCCTCGCGGACTTTCTTGTTGGCCGCACTTGCCGGCACCATCCGCATCGCCTGGGCGAGGAGGCCTATGGCTTCTTCTGGAGGAATTCCTGAGCTGTGCAAGAAGGTCAACAACGTGCCTGGATCAATCGGCCTTTTTTGGGCAATGCTAGTTTCGATGATTGCTTCAATTTCTTTGAGCCTGGCATGCAGTTTATGTTGCTGAGCGGCGCGCGCGTTCGCCATAATCTCTTCCTCGTCGGGAAAAACAGAATAGAAGCCCCAGAACACGAGCGCAAGACCAATCCAGATATAGCCGAGCACGGATGCTATGACACCTGCTGCAACGAATGCTATGATAAATACGTAGCGCTCCTTTATGTGGAACGACGTGAGGTGGATTCCTGTAAATGGCATTTTTCCGACGGGTTCCTTGGGTTTTTCGCCGGGCTTCCCGAAGCCGAATCGTCCCCTCAAAGCTCTCGTGCCTCTCGGGACTTGACCGACAGGGTTTGGTCTGCCACAACTCGGACAATTTGGCGCGATAACGGGGTAGATTGTATTACAACCTTGACACTTGGTATCCTGGGCGCCTGGTGCTCCTGGACGGCGAGGTGGTGCTGCGGCAGGGGTACCGAACCAACGCTGAAGAGGCGGTGCTCCTGGTGGTTGCGGTGGAGGTATAGGCTGCATCTGTGCCGGTGGTGCAACCCCGACACCGCCCATAGCAAATTCAATATGACCACAGCTAGTACATGTATATCGTCTCCTGGTGGGGTCATATGTCATTGGAGCGGAAAAAACTACTACCCCTCTCCTAACTCTTCTGCAGCTAGGACAAGTTTTACCTCCGGATACAACGGGCATTGATATCACTTACAAATAGCTTTCACATGGTTAAAAAGTTATCATACGAGCCCCGCTTCTTTTTCTGCTGCGGCTTTGTGTTCGTATTCTTGCCCCATTGCGTTCGAAGGACAGTCCGGGTTAGAACAAATGAGTTCCGGCTTCTCTTCCGCGCCAAAGCGCACAACCACTTTCAGCATGCGGCCGCTTTCGGACAACGTGCCCCTGTTGCATACTGGGCAGGTTTCGCCGGCGCCTGCATCGACGACTGCAACGTCCTCGTATTTGCCCGTTCCAGGTATACCCGGAATGCTTTCCTCGATCTCGGCCTTCTTCACGGCAAAGCCCTTCTTTTGCAGTTCAGATTCCACTGATTCGCGAAGCGTTAGCGGCCCACCCATGAAGCCCTCGCCGCCTGGAGGCGGTTTGCGACCCAAGCCGACCATGCGGTGACCGGGCTGCTGGCCGGCGAGAGGTATTAGGCCCATCGGTAGATACTCTTCCCGCGCAGGCCTTCCGAACGGCGCCCTCGGTAGAGCGCCAACGCCCTCATGCACCGGCCGCGGAGGAGCCATCTCGCGCAATGCCTCGAGCCTTTCCAGAAGCGTATCGGCCCGCTGCTGCAAAAGGTTGCGCAGACGCTCGCGCTCGGTCAATGCGCTCAGCATCATCCTCCTGACCTCGTACATCCTGTTCATGAAAAGGTTGGACGGGGAGCCATACTGCTCCACCCTAGGAAATTCGGCGGAACCCAGGAAATGCTCGCGCTTAACCTTCAGGTCGTTGAGCTCGTTCTGCAAAATAGATATCGAATTCTCGATGTCGGCCATGGTTTCCATCACTTCCTTGACCTCCGCGTCTATGGCATCGATGCTCTCGGCAACGGGCTTGTTCAGAAGATGGTTGACCTTGATGGTGAATTCCCGGATTTCCGCGGCCCTGGTGGCTATCTCGGCCTCCAGGCGCTCCACGTCGGCTATGGTGCTCCGGGGTATGTCCATATCTAGGGGATATATGTGGAAACTAATAAAAACGAGGGTATACTGATGTGTTTATAAATGTAAATGTTTATTACTTATATGTGGTGAAAAGATATGCTTATGGAGAGTGATATCCATAGCTACAACGAGGAATTAAAAAAGGAGAAGGAACGCCAGAGAGAGGCCGAGAAGGCACTGGATGTCCTGGAAAGGATATATTCGATGGTTCCGCCCAAGCCCGAACAGGTAGAACGCATTATACGGGGCTACATAGCGGACAAGACGAAAGAACTTACGCTCTTCTACAGGGCGGCAGAAATCACGGGCACGTCCGTTAGCATGCCATATTCCAAACCTGAAAGCGCATTTGTACGCAGCTGGCAAATTGTCCAGATGATGCACGACCCGGTAATCTGGTCTGTCGTTAATATGGCTCCGATTCCGCCCGAGATTTATATGAGAAAGATAAAGGGTCAGACCATAGAGCCCCTGAAAGCGACCGGCTACGAATGGTCAGAAAAGGATGATAATTACAAAATACAACAGGGTCTTAAGATCGCTGCCGGACAGCTGCCTACAACGCCTTCCGACACAGTAGACGTGTATGCCAACTATGAGAATTTCTATGAGCTGCTCAGGCAAGCCTTCAACCAGCGCAGGCTGGGCAGGAAGCACGCAGAGATGGCCAAACGCATAGGCATAGAAATAGACGAGTTCGAGTGCTTCTAGAAACTCTGTATCTAAGTCACTGGCTTCCGGATAAACAAGGCAAACCTTTCACCAACCAATTCAAACTCCGAGACGATCCAGCCATCGTTTCTCAGCTTGTCCTCAAAGTAATTCAACGTATCTCGCATTAGACCATCGGATGAAAATTCCAGTCCTTCGCCTTCAATGATCGAATCGACGAAGATGGCAAAGCTGATATTCATCTGCGTCAGCTCATGGGCGAAGTTTTCAACAATCTTTGCCCCCCCTTCTTTAAATTCATTCTCCGTAATCTCCCCTCTCTTTAGCGATTCGGACAATTTGTCTAGCCCTGAAAAATAGGTAAAGAGGATTCCGAGACAATCCTTGTTCATGTAAAGAGTATTTTCTCCGCCAAACCTGCTTATGACACTATTTATTTGCACTGAACTAAGGCCGTCCGCCTTTACATTATACCAGCCATTCATTTTTTCTGGAGGCGTATTGGTTGGATTGACTGTGACGTATAGACCGTTCCAGCCACTTCTTTGAAGAACGTCCATGCGCTTTAGTCCCAGCGACGGGACATCTGTCGGATTTCCGACATCCAATAATATATCTGGATTAAGCTGCATTATCGTTTGTTCAAGGAAATCGAATCTTTCAGGATATTCGCGTGCAATCCGTGCAATAACCTCTTCGAGTGACGATGCCGGCCTTTCGAGCTGAGGTTTTGCGATATTAAATCCAGTCGGCATATTCGGAGCGGCTGGTGATGCGGCTAGCGACGTGAGCTCCTCGGCACCGTCTAGTCCAACGCGGCGCCACTGCCTTAGTTTCCCTGCCGGATCGACCATTACCAGAACTTGGTCCGGGCCAACTAAGGTAGGAGACAAATCGGATTTTGAAGGTATGCCCCTGTCATGACCAAAGTCATATCTCGGGTCATTTTCAAGATTTTTTGGCAGCTGTAGGGCCAACAGCGGGCTGATGTGTTTGTGTATCGCGCCGAGGATGCGCTCGCCAGGTACAATGGATGTTTTTATCCTGTCCACCTCGCCCGCTTCATCGGCTTCGGAAACCCTAAACTTGTCGAACTCTCCGTATTCGATGGGCAAGAATTCAGCTCGTTCAGCTGTCTGCCCGCGGCCTATCAGATAGCCCCATATCTCGGTGTTAGGGTACTGGGCGGCGTATGCTCTGATGGATGACGCGACCTGGCCGGGAATCATCACCAGCTGTGCAGTGACCTCTGGCGGGCCTTCCCCCTCCTCAGCGCCAACAATCCTTGCAAGCCTTTTCTTCGGCGGGGGTGGCGGCAGCGGCATGCCAACAGCAATTTTTACCTTATCCATAAGTTCGTGGGTGGCGGCCATGTTTTCGGCGCCCTCCTCTTCTGCCAAAACGACAAGGATCCCTAGAAATTCTTTATAGCCTGCTTCGCCCTCTGGAAGCTGTACGGTCTTCTCGGTGCAGCCCTCCTCTGGTTTATCGTATATCTCAAGTACGCCTTCCTCGTTGAGCCTGAACCAGAAAACTATTTCGGGCATACCAATAATTAGAGCGCTCTAATTAAATCTACAGGCTGCGCGTGGGCCAGCCACCGGGCGGCCTCTTCATGCCGCAATTGACACACATGTTCTTTGTAGTGTCTATGACGTTCCTGCAACGCACGCAATACGATTCTGCCATATCAACACCTCACGTGAAATAGATGATTATTTCGGCCGCATCGACGGTGTAGCGCGTGCCGGCAGGCGCTGACAGCTCAAGGATGTTCGTGCCTGTCAGGAACTTGTCCGATGTGAAGTCCTTGACTACGGCTGTCTTGGTGTCGGCGTAGATCACCTCGTTGTTCAGCTTTGCTGTCAGCTGGCCGCTGCCCTCCTTGCGCTTGACATTCACAACGAGCCGGCCTTTTGTCGCCAGAGAAGCGTCGTTGCTCGAAAGCGTGAAATTGAAGGTCTTGGAAAGAGCGCCCTTCCATTCAACCGTTGTTTCAGCTGAGAGCTTGTAGACAGTCGGCGCCCAGAAGCGCCAGCCGCTGGACTCCGCGCTTATCTCGAGCACGTTCTCCGGCTTGAGAATACCTGCCTCGAACGGTATCGAATGCTTGCCCTGGTAGGCGAAATCGTTGAAAAGCTCGTTGCCGTTCAGTTTTACTATGAGCCTTCCGTATAGGTTGGACTCGTTGACGTTCAACATGATGTGTCCGCCGGTGGCTGACAGTGGTTCGGAAAGCAGGAAACTGAATTCCTTGTCCTCGCCCGAAAGCAGTCCGCGACTGACAGTGCCGGAAATGTTCGCTACGGACAGGTTGGAAGTGACATAGCCGACTGAGAAGTTGTTTTCGAGCGATATGTGCTTCACGTCCTCCAGAGCACCGCCTCCTCCAAGGTGCGGGCTGGACGGTACCGTGACTATTGCACCGAATGCCAGCAATAGGCCTGCAAAGACCATTACTGCCGCGATAAGGACCGGAATGAACTCTGGCATACCACTCTTGCAATATTAAATACAGGCAGGCATAAAAATGTTAGCATGCGCTCGACTTTCGACCTAAAGCACGACACGGGCAAGGTTACGCCCGAGGATTTGGATGACGTGTGGCTACTTTCGGAGATAATCGTGCCTGGCACGCTCGTGACAGCTAAAACGGAGAGGACTATAGAAGTGGAAAGGGGCGAAGGCAAGGAGGTCGTTGGCAGACGAACTGTGACGCTTACGCTACTGGTCGAAAAGGTCGACATGGCCGATCGCCTGCGCCTGACCGGAAAGATCATCGAGGCGCCGGCTGACATGGGCAGGGGCTACCACAGCATCGATGTTAAGCCGGACACCTTCCTGACGGTGCAGAAGGAATGGAAAACGTGGGAAGTGAACAAGATACGCGCTGCTGCGAAGAAGGCCGAACCAGTTCTGATACTCATACTTGATGAACGCGATGCCGACATGTGGTTGTTGACCGAACGCGAAAAGCACCTTTTGCACATAGCGGGCCCAGGACATTCGAAGGAGGAGGGCGTCTCGCGCAAGCCAGAATACCTCGGCAACGTCCTGTCGGCCCTGAAGCAGCACGCAGAAAGCGCAAAATACATCATCATCGCAGGCCCAGGGTTCACGCGGGAAGAGTTCGCGCGCTTCATCTCCGAGCGGGACAAGGCGATGGCCAAGAGGGCGACGCTGGACGCTGTGAGCCACACGGGCGAGTCCGGACTGTCCGAGCTTCTGCGCCGTGGAACGCTCGAGCGCCTGAAAGCAACCAGCCGCATAGAGGCCGAGAGCATGGCCGTTGAAAAGATGCTGGTTGAAATCTCCAAGGACGGGCTGGCCGTCTACGGCATCGAACAGACAAAGGCTGCGATAGAGGCAGGAGCAGTCGAGCTTCTGCTCGTCTCCGACAGGAAGGTTCGCGAACTTGCGGAACTGGTGGAAGCCGCTGAAAAGGCGCGCTCGACAATCATGATAGTGAGTTCAAGCCACAGCGCAGGCGAGCGCTTGCTGGGCATGGGTGGCATAGGCGGCATTTTAAGGTACAAAATGAATTATTAGTTGTGATCAAATGGCGGGAAGACCATTCAAACACGCATTGGTCAAACACCATCTGCCTGGCATATTCAATTCTCTTCTCGGCGTAGTTTTGGCCGTACTGATTCTGTTCGCTGCATACAGCTGTCCGTCAAAAGGACAGACAGAAGCGTTCTGCAGCTCGGGAATAATCCTGATTGTTATTCTGGCAATACTTTTCTTGCCCAGACAGGTGCGACACATGTGGCACACCATAGAACATTCCGACATAATCTACTACCTGTTTGTTATTGCAGTGACAATCGCACTGCTCTCCTACCTGCCTCTAGAGGGACTGTTCCGCGCGCTGGCGGCCATAGCCGCATTTGTGGCCATGGTCCTGCTGAAGCGCGTTGTCGACAGAATATTTAAGTGAACGCCCGCAGATTATTTCTCAGGTGATGGAATGGTAGCTTGGCGTATGTATCTTGCCCTCTTCCTGGCAGTAATAGTAGCGGACATCATCGGCGGATTTGTCATGGGGTTCATGCCTTACATCAGCTTGCCGCTCGGTCTGGGAACCTCGATAATTTCGGCGATAATCGTCATCGTGCTGTTCGTGCTTTTCGAGAAAATCGGACTTTAACGAAGACAACTACGGCGTCCCACTCTCGCTCAGTCTTTATTATAATTTTTTGCACGGCCTTCAGCATTGAGAATTTTTTCGTGAGTTCACTCAGCTTATTCTCACAGTTCCATTTGTTGCATGGAAGGCTGACGACAAGCTTGCCGTTGGGTCTGAGAACTCTAACGATATCTTCCGGCTCTTTGAGGAGATGGGCGGTATCGATACAAAAAACGGTATTGAAGTGGCCGCCAACAAACGGCAGATGGTCGCCGCTCGCCAGTACGCGCTGGCCGTAGAATTTTTTCAGATCGTCCACGTTCACATCCAGAGCAACGGCGGATATCTTTTCCTCGAGAAAGCCCGGGCCCGATCCTACATCAAGAACGGGGCTGGAGAAACTGATCTCCTTGAGTATCTGCCCTATCTTAATGCGTTGGACCTCGGACATCCATTTCGAATAGATTCCTCTAGAAATCATACTTCAAACACGAAAACCAGTGCCGCGACCGCATAGCCAAAGTCCTCTGGCACTTTATCAAAGCCCTTGATCTCGAACTTGAAAAAGTTCTCAGCGTTCTCTTCGAGATACTTCAGGAACTCCCGCTCGGGGCTCTTCCAGCCGTCGAAACGCTTGCCGAGCGCGGCCTGCTGCTCCGCCCACTCGGGTCTGTTCATCAGCGTTTCTGCCGGATTTGCGGGATTGAATATTACCAGGTTCTCTGCCTCTGCCATCTGGATGAGCGAGAACATGAGCGTCTCCTTGACGGCACGTTCCTCCTTGTGCCCGTGGTCCTCGACGACGTAGGCCTTCTTGACGGTGCCATCCCTGCTCTTCATGTAGCACCAGCCGACGCCAGCAGCTATGCTGCATCCCTTTGTTCCGAGTTCCTCGGCCATCACACAGAAGGTTATCGCACTGTGGGGTATTGCGGGCGGTGCACTCAGTTGGATCGCGTGCGGATCAAGCACGGAGCTGACCGGCACAAGGTTGCACTGATTGATGCGCGCCTTTATGAACGCCTCCTGCACGGTACCCTTCCTTGTTTCGCCGCTCGCACGGCCGCCAGTAACGAAGAATTTTTTTGCAACTGGCATCCAGAAAGACATCTTAATCAGTTCTACTTATCAACCGAGCACGATGGTAGTCTCGGCGGCGTTATTGGACTCGTCTGACTCCATTATCAGGTTTCCCCAATCAGCAGTCACTCGCATGGGGCATACGAGGTTCTTTTCACTGTAGGTTATGGCAGTGGTGGTCTGTTCACCGGTTGCGAGGTTCGAAATCGTTGTAAAGCCTATGGCTTCGCCCTCGTCGACATTAAAGAAACGCACGTTGAAACCTCTTGCTGCCGCAAATCCGCTGTTGCGTATCGTTGCGGTGATGCGGATTTCGTCGCCTTTAAGACGGGACCACGATATGTCGGTAACGGTTATGTCGGGCAGTTTCATGGTCGTCTCTGTTTTGAACTTGCCGGATGAACTGGCCCATGGCAATGAAAACAGGGCGATGGCGAATATCGAGGCTACAAGCAGTATGTAAATTGGCATTGTGCTGATGAGCGAACGCTTCCGCATGCGAAATAATTCGTCCACATGGATTTAAAGTTAATCTTTTAAGTTGCCCTTGCAATAACTTTCCATGCTTGACATCCTGCTGAAACTGCAATGGCTCGAGCGCAAACCTGCCATGGCCATGCTGCTGGGAATACTCTTTCCGACCGTCGGCATGGTGTTCGGGACACTGCTGTTCCCTTCCGCGCCGTCATTCCCGACCATATTCTTGACCACGCTGGCTGCCGCGCCTGTGATGATACGCCTGCTCGAACACGAGAAACTGGACATGAAGGCGAAGAAGTTCCTCAAAAGGAATGAGAACGTTACCGAGGCCTATCTCTTCCTCTTCCTGGGCATGGCGATCGCGTTCGCATTCTGGTTCGCCGTTATGCCTGTGCAGATGTCGGAGTGGATGTTCACGGAACAGCTGCGACACGCCTTCGGCGCCACCGGAGCATTCACCTTCAGCACCGATACGTTCTTCTCCATACTTGCCAACAACACGGGTCTGCTGTTCTTTTTCTTCCTGATGGCGCTCTTCTACGGTTCGGGCTCCATATTCCTGCTGACCTGGAACGCATCAATAGCCGGAATAATGTGGGGCAATGCCATGCGCGCATTGCTGTTGGGAAATACCGCGGCATTCGCTGCCGGCACCGTCTTCCCCATACCTTACATGATTACTGAGATAGTAGCGTACATGCTTGCCGCGATTGCTGGCGGCATCGTGGCCGTCCACCTGCACACTCAGAGAAAGGTTCTGCCGATTGCCATGAAGGACTCGATGATACTGCTGGGCATATCGGTCGTTATACTGATAGCCGCGGCCGTGATAGAGAGCATCATGCTGGCCGCCGTTGTGTAGTTCTGAAGAATTCTTATGGTGGACTCGGGGGGATTTGAACCCCCAATCTCATGCATGCCATGCACGTGTCATTCCGGGTTAGACCACGAGCCCTGCTAACCCTTATTTCCGATAACTTATATTCTTATTTGGATTCACAGGCCGAGCTGGTCCGACACCTTCTGTAAAGCAACTAGTGCCAGTCCCAGGAATTGCTCGAGCGGGATTCCTATCTGTTCACAAATTAAAATGTCCTGTCTGTTGACTGCGCGGGCAAAATCCTTTTCTTTCATTCTTCTTTTCAGCGAGGCGATTTCCACATCCTTTAACTTCTTGGACGGTGCGACCAGGGCAGCCGCGATCATCAGGCCGGAAACAGCATCAGCAGCAAGTATCGCTTTCTGTGCTTTCGTCTCGGCCTTGAACCCCGTCTTCTCGTTGTGGGATTTTATAATCTCAATGACCTCGTCCGGTACTTTGCCCCGGATGATTTCACATGATATCAGACCGTGTTTTTCAGGACTGTTCTTCGTCTGTTCAAAATCGATATCATGCAGAAGCCCGGCCAGGGCCCACGTCTGTTTGTCCTCCTTGAAGAATTCTGCCAGCTCGACCATGATAGCCTCGACAGCAATCATGTGCTTGATTAGGTTCTGATTCTTTACGTGTTGTTTGACCAGATTTAGTGCTTCCTCGCGTCGCATGAAATCACATTGGTGGGCCGGGCAAGATTCGAACTTGCGATATCCACCTTGTAAGGGTGGCGTCTTAACCGCTGGACCACCGGCCCGATACTTTATTAAATCAGCGATGTTTAAAAACAAGCATGCAAGCGGAGCGCGAATGGGCAAAACTGAAAAAGAAGTACAAGAAGCTGCCGGACTGGAAATGGATAGATGATAATTTTCGCATCAAGATAGAAGAGGGCACATTTGCAGAGAACGTGCGGCTGTCCGTCACGGACAAGCTCAGCCACATAGCGAACGACATGATAGAACCGATCATCGGCGGCAGCGAGAACTATTGCTGCTATTTCGAGCGCAGGATGCTTAGCGTGGTCGAGCGAGAACGGCTTTTCGACGTCTACAGGCAGCTGATGGCACTGCAATGGGTGAGCAACCATATTGCCGTTGATTTCTCAGAGAAGGATTTCGCGAATTGGATGATAACGGTGTACAATGGACTGGAAAAACTGAAACCCATAATAATCGAGATGTTCGACAAGCTTGCGCTTGGCTGGTCGGAATACAAGAGGCCTCCGATAGAAACGTCCTATCACGGATAGGTTTCACAGATGCTTGCAGAAGGTTATCGCATCCTTGCCTTTGTCGGCCCCGCATTATAATAAGCTTATATCCTTTTTGGAATAATCTGGTCTATGGCTTGCAAAAAATGCGGACCCGTGGTGATTGGCGAAATACACGGCATGGATATGAACAAGGACCGGTATGACATAACCCTAATTCCTGTAGGAAACATGAGCACAAATGTTGGCCAAATGTACGTGAACAGGTCGCAGTTAGAACAATACATCGAAAATCTGCATGGAATAAAATTCGTCGCTCACAAAAAGACGTTCAAGGACGACCTGCCTAAAGGGGTCTTTCTTTACGAAGAAAAAATTCAGGACGCGTTGAAAAAATAAAATGGTGGGCGGGGAGAGATTCGAACTCTCGACCACCAGTTTGCCTAAACTTTTCGGAACGCAGTTGTATAAGACTGGCGCTCCAACCAGGCTGAGCTACCCGCCCATTGCTTCCTTCTTCATGTAGAGCAGCACTTTCACGTTGTCATCCAGGCTGCTCGTCCTGCGTCTGTCGACCATCAGGCAGAGACGCTTCGCGTCCTGAACATTCAGGCCGGCGGTTGACAGCTCTTGCAAGCTGAAACCCCTGCCCTCGCGCTTGTGCTTTCCTCCGCCCCTTACGTTAGGTCTCAACGCAGGCATAGGAATAAATGCGTACCGCACAATTTAAAAACTATGTTGAGGCCCGGCCTTATGGAGCGTGTCGTGGGCATTTTGGATGAACACGGATGGGTGACGTGCACCTACCATGGCTGTTTCGATGTCGTTGCGCGCAAGCGCAGACTCATGCTGCTCAAGATACTCTCTAACGTCGATGCGCTGGAGAAGCACAGCGCCAAAAATCTTAAGACAATATCTGCAAACATGGACGCCGCCGCGCTCGTGATAGGCGAAAGCACGAGCAGGGAAAGGCTCGAGGAGGGCGTCGTCTATGAAAGGTTCGAGCTGCCCACTGTCAGCATAGACACGTTCGAAGCGATCATAACGGCCAATGCGATGCCGGTCGTCTACAGCGACAGGGGCGGCCTGTACGTCGAGATAGAACCTGAACTGCTCCGGCTGGCAAGGCAAAAATCGAAACTGACCCAGGCAGAACTGGCAGAGGCCGTGGGAATAAACAAGAAATCGATCTATTGTTATGAATGTGGTCGCACCAGGGCCATGCTTTCTGTGGTGCAGAAACTGGAGAAGATACTTAATAAACGTGTGTCGTGTTCAACGAATATTCTTAAGTCGGCAACCATGTCTTCAACTGCTCCGAAGGACGGGCTTGAAAAGGCGGTGGCGAACGCGCTCGCAGAACTGGGGTTCGCCACTGATTTTGTCGGCCAGGCGCCGTTCGACGTTTTTGCGCGCGAGAAGACCCTGTTGTTATCCGACGTAGAAAACGACAGGCGGGCCATGCTGAAGCGCGCCCCTGCGCTCAAACGCTTCGTCGAGACTGTCCGAGAGCCCGCACTGCTCATAACCGAACGGAGCAGGGACGCGGAGATATTTGGCATACCCGTCGTGGAGAGGAACGAACTTTCTGAATTCGGCAGTCCGAGAGAATTATTGCGCGTTGCAAAGAAGGGCGCATAAAAGGTTTTTATAGCTGACCGACCAACTAACTATGTGCGAAATCTGTCGTTTCTGACCAATAAGAAGGAGGTACCCACTATGAAACAATTCGATGTTACCGTAGAGAACAAAATAGGGGCGCTGTCCGAGCTGTGCGACGCCTTGGCTCGCGGCGCAATAAACATAAAGGCTATATCGACGGACAGTCGAAACGGCCACGGACTGGTAAGGCTGGTCACCGAGGACCACAATACGGCGAAGGAGATGTTGCAAAAGGCCAACATGAGGTTCAACGAGAGCGAAATACTGGCTGTAAAACTGCTCGACAGGCCCGGCGAGCTGGCAAAGGCAACAAAGCTTTTGACAAGGGCGAAGGTGAACATCGAAAGCGTCTTCCTGCTAGGTGTTGACGGCGAGTACAAAGAAGTGGCCTTCAAGGTCGACGACATGGAAAAGGCAAAAGGAGTGCTTAAATAGTTTTGCAACCAAATAATATTGTGATTTGATGAGGCAGTTCGAGGTCGTCATTGAAAATCGCGTCGGAGTTCTGGCAGACGTGTGCGAAGTTCTTGCCCATGCGAGGGTAAACATCAAGGCCATCTCCACTGAGCTGAGGGACGGCATAGGAATCATAAAGGTAGTGACGGACGACGACGCAGTGACACGCACCGCCCTCTTGAACGCACAGCTTGACTTCTCGGAATATGAGATCGTGCCCGTTCGTCTGATGGACAAGCCGGGCGAACTGGCAAGGCTTGCACGAGGACTGTCGAACCTCGGCATAGACGTTGAATCGGTGTTCATGACGAACAGGGATGCAGGGACCGCCGAGATAGCTTTCAAGGTTAGCAACCTAGACGAAGCAAAGAAACTGCTGAAATAAGCTCATTATTTTCGTTTTACCGCTATAAACCAAATCTTTAAATATCTTGTATACTCACATACAGATAAAATTTGCATGCTGTTTTGGAGGTTGATGATATGATGAATATGCAAGGGGGCGGCATGATGGGCGGCCAGCCGATATTGGTCCTTCCAGAGGGAACGCTGCGCGCGATGGGTAAGGATGCGCAGCACGCGAACATCGCTGCTGCAAAAGCGGTGGCGGACGCTGTTCGGACAACGCTCGGACCGAAGGGCATGGACAAGATGCTCGTCGACGGCGTGGGCGACATCGTGATAACGAACGACGGCGTAACTATTCTGGAGGAAATGCAGATAGAGCACCCGGCGGCCAAGATGCTCGTCGAGGTCGCAAAGACCCAGGACGAGGAAGTGGGCGACGGGACGACCACGGCCGCTGTTTTGGCGGGCGAACTGCTCAAGAAGGCCGAAGGCCTGCTGGACCAGAACGTCCACCCGACCGTAATCACGCACGGTTTCAAGCTGGCAAAGGAGAAGGCACTGTCAGTTCTTGAGAAGATTTCGGAAAAGGTCAAACCGGACGATTACCAAACCCTCATGAGGATTGCAACAACTGCGATGACCGGCAAGTCAGCTGAGATGGCAAACGAACACCTCGCCAAGATATCCGTCGAGGCCGTAAAGGCGGTAATCGACCGCAGCGACAGCAAGATAGAGATAGACGTGGACAACATAAAGCTCGAAAAGAAGCAGGGCGGGAGCACGGAAGACACCGAACTCATACGAGGAATAATCGTTGACAAGGAAATCGTGCATCCAGGAATGCCGAAGAAAATATCCAATGCTAAAATAGCGCTCGTCGACAGCGCGTTCGAAATAGAGAAGACCGAGACCGAAGCGCAGATACAGATAACTGCGCCGGAGCAGCTCCAGCGCTTCATGGACCAGGAGGACAAAATCCTGAAGGACATGGCGGAAAAAGTGATCGCTTCCGGCTGCAACGTGCTCTTCTGTCAGAAGGGCATCGATGATGTTGCACAGCACTACCTGGCCAAGAAGGGCATAATGGCGGCCAGGCGAGTCAAGAAATCGGACATGGAAAAGCTTGCGCGCGCTACGGGCGCCAGGATAGTAACGAGCCTGGTCGACCTGAACAAGGACGACCTGGGCTTTGCCGGCATCGTCGAGGAAAAGAAGATCGCTGGCGAACATATGCTGTTCGTGCGCGACTGCAAGGACCCGAAGTCGGTCAGCATACTGATACGCGGCGGCACCGAGCACGTCGTGGAAGAGGTCGAGCGCGCCATGGAAGATGCAATAGGCGGAGTTGCTTCCGCGCTCGAAGTCGGCAAGATAGTCGCCGGAGGTGGGGCGCCCGAAGAGGCGGTTGCGAAGGCATTGCGCGAGTTCGCACAGAGCTTCAGCGGCAGGGAACAGCTGGCGATACTGGCGTTCGCCGAGGCCATGGAAGTGATACCGCGAACGCTTGCAGAGAACGCCGGACTCGATCCAATAGACATACTCGTCGGCCTGAGAGCTGCGCATGACGAAGGAAAGGTTACATCAGGCGTGGACGTGTTCACGGGCAAGATAGTGGACATGCGCGCTGCCGGTGTCATAGAACCGCTGAAAATAAAGACCCAGGCCATAAAGTCCGCTGGCGAGGCTGCTGAGATGATCCTGCGCATAGACGACATCATAACGGCAGGCAAGCTCAGTAGCGGTCCGCCTGCGGGCGGAATGCCGGGCATGGGCGGCGAAGAGTTCTAAGACCCGTTTTTTCTTTTTTTCTTCGGTATTCTCGTTTGCACCAGCTTTAAATATCGATAAATATAACTATTAAATAGTGATAAATGTGCGAAGCCCTCATTTGAACGTGATCCGCGAGATAGGCGCCAACGGTCTGGTCGAGGCCATAAACATTGCAGGCGACCGCTGGATCAACTGGGAGAGGCCGAAAGACAGCAGGGGAACGCCCACCTATATGTGCATTAACCGCGGGCTGACCATGAAACAGGCCGAGCTGCCCGAAATCGTGGCGGAGCTGTTCAGTGACAAGGCCGCGAGGGAACTGGCTCAGAAGTTCGAGATAGAAGTGGCCGACGAGAAATACGCCGCCTGAGCTCATAACCTTTATATATCGGTTTTTGCAATTCCTATCTGATTACATGGCAGAAGAAGAGGTAGAACTCACCGAAAAGGGCGAGAGCTACGAGGTAATCCCGATAACCCCGATAAGGCGGCTCGAGAGGCGCATGGAAGCCATCGAGAGCGCGGGCACAATACCACAGATACAGAGCCTCATCAACCAGATCATCGAGCTGATACGCGGAAATCAGCGCGTTGTCGAGGAGATCGTACGCGCGAACTCCGACCTGCGCAACGAACTTTCTAAGATTCCACCGAAGATAGACGAGCTAACAGGCAATCTCAAGGAATTCATAAACATGGTCAAGGCGGCCGGAGAGGCCGAAGTAGGCGGCCCGAGCAGCGAGGCCATGCGACCTTTGCAGGATTCGCTTATCAAGCTCATAGACCAGAACCAGAAGCTGGTCGAAGGCAACCAGGCGGTCCTAGAATCGCTGGATACGCTGGGCCGCAAGATGCGCTCCGGCACCCCGGTTTCTTCATTGATGTCAAGCTACCCCGGTCTAAAATTAAGGCGGGAGGAAACACAAACAGTTTAGGAGGTACGGAGTGGGATGAAATTCAAACCAATCGTTAAGACGGGAACCATCCTGGTCGGCGTACTGCTGGTGATAATAACCCTGCTGGCAATGGGCGTTTTCGCGCTCGTTCCGGCCGCAACCAACTTCACCAACGTACTGATACTGACCATGGTGCTGATGCAACTATTGACCGTCATCGTGCTGATACACATCCACGACGTGCTGGCCGGCGACTACAAGAGAGGGAGGCGTTAGAAGATGAAGGGAGTATCTGCAGTAATCGCGGTAATCCTGATTCTGATGATCACCGTTGCTCTGGCCGCCACTAGCTACGTCTGGTTCAGTTCGGTCTTCAGCACAGTGACAGCTGGCGGAACGGAAATCACCGAGAAGGGCGTCACAGGCATACAGACAGGATTCGCAATAGAAACCGCACGTTTCAAGCCGACTGGATATACTGAGAACACCAAAACCTCAGTCGTGATAAGAAACACCGGCACGGTATCCATAAACATGACGGACGCCGCTGCCTATATTGGCGGCCAGTATGTGACGGCAGAAAAACCAACAACACTGTTGGCTGTGAATGCAGTAGGCACGATAAACGTGTCCAATAGCACCTTGACCGGCTATGACATCTGCGGAAAGGAACTCAAGGTATCGTTCGCTGCAGGACCGCCACAGACGGCTACAATAGTGTGCGCATAAAATTTTTCTTTTCTATCTTCTTTTTTATACAAGCTAGTGCTAGTTCTAACTATGGCGCGCGGTCAGTCGGAAGTGATAGCGTTCGTCCTTCTGTTGCTGATATCACTTTTGCTTGTGTTCACAGCGGTGAGTTGGAGCGGCAACATCAGCCAACGAGACATTGATGTGGGCCGCATAACAGCCGCCGAGAACTGGATGAAACAGCTCGACCTTACAATACAATCGACGGTAAAGTCCGGAGGGAGCACGCACCTGGATTATCCGCTGGCAGCCCAGATAGGTCTGGCGGACGTCGGCCTTAACGATACCATCGAGCTGACGATGCCCGTAAGCATCGACCTTCCAACCCAATGGATAAACCTGACTGCGCCCGGTGGAAACAGCCTTATGCGGGAACGCAAGGAGGGCGACAGTCTTAAACTGCAGCTATCCTATCCGTGGCGTACCAGCTTCGCTGTCGACCTTTTCACCGATGGCCCCCAAATAACGACGCCCAGGTATGTGGTGGTCGAACGCAACAGCACCTACATACAGAGGATAGGTGGCACGGACTATACTGTAGCACGCATAAGGCTTCTCTTCGGATAGGTTTTTTATATCCGTCTGGGTATTTTTGCGTATGCGGGGACAATATCTGACTATCGAATATGTGCTCTTTTTCACGTTCGGGGTCGCAGTAACGGTGGCCGTATTCCTGTTGTTCTCAGGCACGGCAAGCAGTATACATGACACTAGCATGAACGAACAGCTCACCAGAACAGGCGAGGCCATACGCGGCTCTGTCGTAAACATTGCAGAAACCGCCAACGGCACCAACAGCAACATTACCTATAATCTGAGCGTACCTCTGCGTCTTTCAGCCTGCACATATGCAATCATGGTCAACGGCAGGGACCTAAATCTCAACTGCACAGATAATTATAAGCTTGGGACTGTGCTAGATTTATACGGTCTCCCTGTGCGCAGCAAAGGCGTGATATACAGCAGCAGAGGATACATCGAGATGTTTGCAAACAGAACGCATGTGATATTGGGTTGATGACATGGCCGTAAAGATGACATTGAAAAAGAAACCGGTCGGAGTGCCTGTAAGGTTGGGAAAGACATTCAAGAAGGCGGTCGTAGGTTATCGTTCCATAAAAGCGGCTGAGGAACGCAGGCGCAGGGCGCGCATGCCGCCGATAACAATTGAACGCGTAGAGGCGGGAAAAACCACGATAGAAGGCCTTACAGTGACCGGACCTGGCGCGGGTGCACCGGCAAAACCGGTCGGTGTTCCTCTCACCCTGGCGCCGGCCGCGTATTTTCAACGCAAACAGCCCGAGGTTGACCTCACGAACGTCAACATATCCTATCCATTGATTCCGCGCATCGTGCCGCAAGGCACGCGACCGTTCGCTGGTGCAAACATCCGCTGGTCTGCTCCAGACACGGCGCTGATATACTACCTAATAGAGCCCGAACTCAATGCAACAGAAAAAAAGCTTCTGGCCGAGATAAAGACCGCGCTCGTCGAGAAGCTGGACATAGATTTTGCGATGCTGCGCAAGGTGGAAGCGAAGGAATATCTACGGAAGCGGTTTGACGAGATGATAACGCTCATGGCAGCTGATCTTACACCGGAGCGCAGGGCCGCGCTGCTTTATTATATTGACCGCGATTTCATCGGTCTGGACAAAATAGAGCCACTAATGCAGGACCCTGACATTGAAGACATATCCGTCGATGGCGTCGGCATACCGGCGTATGCTTACCACCGCAACCCGCTGTTCGGCAGCATACGTACTAACGTTGTTTTTGAAACCTCGGAAGAGCTGGACACGTTCGTGCACAAGATGGCACAACGCAGCGGCAAATCAATCTCGGTAGCAACGCCCTTGCTGGGAGCTGCGCTACCGGACGGTAGCCGTGTACAGGCGACCTTGGCAACGGACATAGCAAGACGCGGAAGCAACTTCACAATCAGAAAGTTCACGGAGATGCCACTGACACCGACGCACATGATCAGATTCAAGACCATGGACAGCAAGATAGGCGCCTACATCTGGCTCGCAATCGAATATGGCCGTTCAATGTTGATAAGCGGCGGCGTCGCTACTGGAAAAACATCATTGTTGAACGCGTTGTCGCTCTTCATCAAACCCGAGCTGAAGATAGTCAGCATAGAGGACACGCCAGAGCTCAAGTTGCCCCAGCCGAACTGGATAGCCCAAGTGGCCAGACAGCCCATCGCCGAGGTCGAAGGAAGGAAGATAGGCGAAGTGGACCTGTTCGATCTGCTGCGCGAGAGCTTGCGACAAAGACCGGATTACCTCATAGTCGGGGAGGTCAGAGGCAAGGAGGCCTTCGTGCTTTTCCAGCAGATAGCAACCGGCCATGCTTCCATGTCAACGATACACGCGGACACCATGGAGAGACTGATAGACAGGCTGACAACCCCGCCCATATCTTTACCGGGCGCGTTGCTCGAGGCGCTCGACATAATCATCTTCCTCGTGCGCATAAAGTACGGACCCGCCTATGTGCGCAGGATATCTGACGTATTCGAGATAATCGGTTTCGACCGCGACAAGAACATGCCGATCACGAACGAGATATTCAGATGGAACCCGTCAAACGACAGGTATGATGCGGTGAACCCATCGCTGGTACTGAAGAAGATAGCCGGCCAATACGGCTTCCCCGAAGCAATGCTGCAAAAGGAAATGAATCAGCGGGCCAAGGTCATCGACTGGATGGCCGACATCAACATGACCGATTACCGGGACATTGCGCGCGTCATCAAGCTTTACTATTCGAGACCGGATGACGTGCTAGCAGCTATCTAGGTGAGCAGGTGGCAAGCACCGCTTGGAAGAACTTCAGCAACCTGGCATTCCGTTTCTTCGGACGTCATCTGGAGCCGCAGGTCAAGCATTTCGACAGCATCAAGCATGACCTGCTAAAAGCGGACTTGGAAATGAGCCTGACGGAATACGTCTACGCGATGGTGCTGGGATGTCTGATTACGTTCATCATTTCGTTCCCTGTTGTCGTGGTGCTGACTGCCATCCTTTTGCGTGATGCTGCACTTGCATTCATCTTCTCGATGACAACTACCATATTCATAACGCTCGGTGTGTTCTTTTTCTTTTATACCTATCCCGCTTTCATCTCTAGCAGAAGGCGGAAGAAGATAGAGAGCGCGCTGCCGTTCGCTGCCACATACATGGCAACGGTGGCTGCGAGCGGAGCACCGCCACCGACCATGTTCCGCGTCATTGCCGGATTCAAGGAATACGGCGAGGTGAGCAAGGAAGCGCAGAAGATAACCCGTGACGTTTCCGCCTTCGGCATGGATTTGGTCAGCGCGATAAGCAAGACGGCTGATCGGACACCGTCGCCCGAATTCAAAGAACTCTTGTGGGGTCTTAACACTGTCATAACGACCGGCGGGAACATCTCGAACTATCTGCACGAGAAAGCGAGGCTCTACATGGAGGAGCACCGCCGCAGACTGCAGGTATTCAGCCAGACTCTGTCCGTTCTGATCGAGGTCTATCTGACGCTGATACTCGTCGGTTCCATATTCTTCGTGATAATGACAGCTCTCATGTCCATATTCGGCGGCGGAGCTAACCTTTTCGTGTCGTTCATCCAGTTCCTGATAATATTCGTGATATTGCCCGTAGTCAGCATAGGATTCATAATCATGCTAAAAATCATGGCGCCGAGTGAGTGATATGCCAAAACAAAAAGTTTCATTGCCAAAGGTTCCGAAGATTCCCAAGATGCCAAAGGAGTTCAAGTGGGACATGCGCACAATACCGTTGGCCGTAGGTGCGGCCATAGCGCTGATAGGCATAGCGCTCTTCTGGAACAATGTCGGCATACTCGGCAACATGATCATTTTGGCCGGCGCGGTGGGATTCCTGCCGTGGCTGGTGCTGTCCTACATGGAGCTCCAGCGCGTGCGCTCCATCGAGGACCAGATGCCGGCGTTCATGCTAGACATCGCAGAGACGCAGAAGGCCGGGCTGACTCTGCCGGCTGCCATACGAACAGCTACAAAGACGGACTACGGCAGGCTCACGCCAGAGATCAAGCGCATCAACGACCAGATAAGCTGGGGCGTACCATTTCCCGATGCACTAGCTGCCTTCAGCGAGCGCGTGCACAAATCAGCGGTCATCGGCAGGATAGTGCGCATAATCAACGAGGCATACCTCAGCGGCGGAGACATCTCACGCACCATGGAAGCGACGGCATCTGACATAATCGCTATCAAGGAGGCCGAGAAGGAAAGACAGGCAATAATGACTCAGCATGTGGCGGTCATGTACGCCATATATTTCATATTCATCGGTATCATCGTCGGACTTTCCAAGACGTTGCTGCCTATGCTCCAGCTAAACGTCGAGACAGCAGCAGTGGGCGGCATAATGACGTTCCAGGACCCGTGTGGGGCCTGCGCGGTGGCGAACCCCCCCTTATTCTGTGCGTCCTGTTTGACGTTCGGAGTGATGTGCGCCATGTTCAATCTGGGAGCTGGCACCACATGCTACTACCGAGCGTTGTTCATGCTCATGGCCGTAGTGCAGGGAGTATTCTCAGGGCTCGTGGCAGGCCAGATAGGCGAAGGGAAGGTACTGGCCGGCGTTAAACACAGCGCGATAATGACGGGCCTCGGCTTCGGCACGATAATCGCGTTGCTGCAGCTCGGCCTGATGTAGGTGGGCGCATGCGCGGTCAAATCAAGGTAGAGTTCGTGCTGGCTGTGGTCGTTTTCGCTTTTGTAACGCTTGTCGTTATGACACAGCTCAACAGCACATTCAACATAATAGCCAGCGACTCAAAGACGGACACCGTTAGGACGAAGGCAAACGATCTTATCAATCTGCTCGTGGAAGACCCACAATGGATGTCCGCCGGGCAACCCTACAACCTCTCAAAGTCGAAAATATCGGTCATTGATTTAAACCGCGATGCAACGGGACAGTGTAGTAGCTTCATTCCAATGCGACTCGGTGGCTATCGCCTAACTGTTGCGAACTCGACGCACACGTTGCTGCGTTGCGGTGCTGCGGGCGTCGGCAGCGGCGCGGTGAGCATTGCCCGCGCCGTCTGGATTGAAAACGATTACGGTATCATAACGGTCGAGATGTGGTAACATGAAAGGGTTTGTCTATCTCATCGAGGTTGCCATAGCCGGACTGATCGTGGCGCTAGCGCTTGCGGCATTCCTCGCTACAACAACGTTCAGGACTAGCTGGGAGAGGCCAGACCTGGTGTCTCTGGGCGATAGCGTGCTCTGGTCGATAAGCGACTCAAACCAGATGCTCAAAATACTCGATGGTAACACTACCAACGTAACGGCCGTGCTGCCGTTCAATGTGAAATGGGGCATGCATGTGGCGGGTACGCCCAAGACGAACATGAAGATCGGCTGTATCTGCGGATTTTCTGATTACACGCTGGTATCAAATGCGCTAGAACCAACCTATGTCAATAGAAGGTGGGTCAATTACACCGTTGACCAGCTGGACCAATCGTCGTGGCCGGACACGGCAGACAACTATGATGCCCTGATATTCACGATTCCAATTGATTTTGACGGCAACGCAAGCGTTCAGAACTATCTCACGAAAGGCAAGGGCATCATCGCGTTGATGAGAATGGATAATGCAAGGCTGGCGAACATGGACCAGACGTTCGGACTGGCACGTACGATTATGTTTGGACCGGACATGCTACCGTTCGTGCAGTATTCTCCTGATACGAACAAGATTCCGAAATATTTCTTCGGCTTCGGCATGCCTGTCAAGATGACAGGAACGATTGACGGGAAGCAGACCGGAACGTGGACCATATGGGAAGCGGACAAGCAGGTAAACATCACAACCGACTCGCCCCCGCGCGTTGAAGTGAAGGACGCGTCGCCAAGCAACGTGAGGGAGGGTGAAACTTTTACGTTGACCGGACCAGACTCGCTCGCGTATTCTTTCAAAGTGAAGAAGGTGTGGCCGGACGTTAGCGGAGCAATAATGCAGCCAGTCGTTCCTAATTTCAAGTTCAGGAACTTCGCTGCAGACGACATCATCAACGTGACAGGAAACATAAACATCGTTGGCGGAACCTCGGGCTCGGCGGTGACCGCCAATGGGACCGCGATATGGTTGTCCGATTGGGCGCGTCCAAGCAGCGAATACGGCGCCGTGCTGCGCGCCGCTGTCGCATCCTTGACGACGGAGTGGTGGCTGAAAGAGCCTGTTAGCCCAATGGAACCTGTGACGGCGTTCTCATTCGTACCGCTCTGCTGCGACATGCCCGAAACGGTAGAAGTAGTGTTGTGGTTGTGGTATGCCTTCTAAGTGTTTTGTTTGCGGGAAAAGGCCGGCTGAAATAGACGGTTGGTGCGCCGAGGACTGGAACGCCAAACACGAGCTGGTCAGGCTGCCGCCGAAGTTCGAAATAACCAAGTGCGCGCGTTGCGAGCGTGCAAAGATGGCCGCCAAATGGCAGGCATGGAACATCAACGCGTTCCTTCGGGAAAAGGCGAAGATATTCGGACGCATTGATAGGTTTGACGTCGAGGAAAAGAACGGTAAGTTTGTCGTGCGCGCGACCGGTCTGGTAGAGCGCGGCATAAAGCCCAAAACAGAAGAGCATGTAATCGCCATCAAGTTCGACAAGGTGATGTGCACCGAATGCTCGCGCGCTGCTGGCGGCTACTACGAAGCTACCATACAGCTGCGCGGCGAGATGCCGCCTGGAGCCATGATATTATTTGAACGCGAAATCACAAAAATTCTGGAAGTCGATGCACGCGCTTTCTGGACGGCAAAAGAACTAAAGGAAGGCATAGATATCCGCATCGGCAACGCTGGCGCGGCGAACAAGCTGGCCGATATGCTGAAGCACAGGTACAAGACTGAAATCAAAAAGAGCTATCAGCTCGTCGGCAGGAAGGACGGCAGGGACATACACCGCACCGTCATCTCCATCCGTTTCAAGGAGCAGTTTAAATAGGCTGGCACGAAGTGTTTGATATGGCGTATCAGGGACCACGGACACCGGAGCAACTCGAGGAAGAGATAGCGCGAACAAGGATCCCAAAGGCGGGCGAGATCCTCGGAAGGGTTTTAGCAACGCTCGGCGCCGGCAAGCTGACCGTGGAGTGCGACGACGGCAAAACGCGACTATGCCGAATACCGGGCAAGATACGCAAGCGCGTATGGGTTCGCATAGGCGACCTCGTCATCGTTGAGCCTTGGAAGGTCCAAAGCCATGAACGAGCGGACATCGTATGGCGCTACACGAACACGCAATCGGAATGGCTGAAGCGCAAGGGCTATTTAAAGAAGCTGACGCTTTAGGCTCCGAGAACATATTTATAGAGTAGTTCCTTCTAAGTAGTAACATATTTAAAGCTTGGCATCCTATTACAGTTATGAAAAAGAAGGTTCTAGACAACGGTCTCACCGTTCTCGTGGATTACCAACCTGGCCTGCACACGGCTGCGATTTCGGTCGCCGCCCGTTATGGCAGCAACTATGATGAAGACGAGAAACTGGGTGCAGCCCATTTATTGGAGCATATGCTCAATCGAGGGACATCAAAGCGCACAGGCGATCAGATATTGGACGAAATCTACAACGTTGGCGGAGATATCTACGGCAGCACCAAGCCTGATATGACCTATTATATGGTTTCAGTACCTGCCAAGAAGCTGGATGTCGGTCTGGACGTTGTTTCGGATATCTTTTTTAACTCAAAGTTGAGCGTGTCTGGTATAAAACATGAAAAGGATGTCGTCCAGAATGAGATAAGGGATTATGAAAGTCAGCTTGGGGAGCATATCGATGCCTGCCTTCGTAATCTGCTTTATTCCAAACATCCTATACGAAGGCCACCGCGAGGCACATCAAACACTGTCGGTGAACTGACCAGGAAAGATATCCTTGACCGCTATAACAAGTATTTTGTACCCAGCAACATGGTCGTTGGGGTTGTTAGCAATCAGGAACCGGATAAGGTTTTGGCCGAGATAGAAAAAATGTTCTACACTAGCAGAACAGGAACATCGCCGATTCGCGAACCTGCCGTGGAACGCGGGCAGAAAGCCAATCGGACGTGCTCTTCATGGCCTGGACTTAAACAGACGCTGTTATTGTTAGGTGTAAAGACCGTCGAAGCGCGACACCCAGATGGACCTGCGTTGGATGTGCTCAAGGACATCCTCAAAAAACGCCTTTTCAAAGAGCTCAGGGACAAGAGAGGCTTGACCTATGGCTCGAAAGCTGATCATAAACAGGGCATTGACTGGGGCTATTTTAGTTGTTTCTCAAGTACGGCTCCGAAGAATCAGACCAAGGTGGAACGACTTATGCTGGAAGAGTTGAACAAGCTCAAAAAAATAAATAAGGTGGAACTAAATATGATCAAAAGCCAAATTAGGGGCACGTATGAACGGTCATTGGATGAGGCGGAAACCATCATTGGAAGGGCAATGATAAATGAAATGGTTTACGATGACTTGAATTATGCCGATAAATATATCGAACGCGTCCAAAAACTGACGGTTGACGACCTGGAAGATGTTGCTAAGCGCTATCTTAATTCAAAAAACGTATCCGTTGTTGCGATTACACCGCCTAATTCCTCGTCTTAAGGGCGTTAAGTTCGGCCAGCGCCTTTTCGATGTTTTTGGCTTCTCCTCTTTTCTTGGCATCTTTAAGTTTATCGATTACTTCGTTTACCTGACTTTTCAGAAGGGGCATTGCTCGGGCTGACATGATATTAAATTGAATATGAAGGTATTTAAGAATTTGGTTATAATACAATTGTATGGCGCCGCGAATATTCAAGACAATAAAAATCGTGTACAGCGCCGACATGAAAATGGCGGATGCCGAACATTTCGTAATTCCAACCGGTAACAGATTCATGATATATGTGCCACGAAAAGGAATCTGCGCCCTTGTAAACAAAGAATTTATAGAAAAAATCAAGACCAAAGACAAAACCGTCAAAGCCCTTTTTAATTATATAAAAGCTGAAAAGGCTGTGGCGTTGCTAGGCTCGTCGACAAAGCCGTGTTTTAACATGCTGACACTTTTTCTAACTGGCGACTGCAACCTGAGGTGTAGCTACTGCTATGCTTCGGGTGGGGAAAGACCGCTGTGGATGGATTGGGATACGGCAAGGACAGCCATTGAGCATTGCATCAAAAACTGCAGGGGTGACGAATTTAGGCTATACTTTCACGGCGGCGGAGAGCCGACACTCGCCTTTCCTATGATGAAAAGATGCTACAATCATGCAGCTGAGCTATGCGACGCAAAAGGCATAAAACTCAAAGTGGGATGTGGAACTAATGGAATCCTGAACGAAGAGCAAATAAATTGGATGGCTTCGGTCAACATGAGGGTTGCTATATCCATGGACGGCCCTCCTGACATTCAGAATAATCAGCGACCACTCAAGAACGGCGGACCGTCGTATCCCATCGTAAGACGAACCATAGAGCGTTTCAACGCCCTGGGTATGGATTATGCCGTCAGCTGCGTTTTTAACAAGAAGTGTGAAGGCAGGATGGTCGAGATAATTAAACACTTGAATTCACTGGGTGTGAAAGAGGTGGGCATATCACCATCATATGCCTGCGGGCGGTGCGGTGCAACGGATGTTCCAGATGTGACGAATTTTATGACCGAATATAAAAAATGCTTTGATGTCGCAGAAAAAGCAGGAATGAATCTCTCAGCCATACTTAAGAATTCTCTTTCGCTAGGAAACACTGGATGTGCGCCGAGTTTGATAGTCACACCCGACGGCTACATCAGTTCGTGTTATTTTGTCAGCAATGCTAAGACACCGTTGTCAAACATTTTCATGTACGGAATTGTCAAAAATTCTAAGGTGTTGATTAACCAAAAAAAGCTAAACTATTTGAAAAGCAGGACCATCAGTAGAATTTCTGGCTGTCAAAACTGTTTCTGCAAATGGAACTGTGCGGGCAACTGCCCCTACAGGGCAGCGATATGCAATGGCACAGTCTTCAGCCCTTTCAAAGAATCATGCCTGGCAAACCAGGGACTGATAAAATATCTGCTGGAGAGGCTGCTCGAAGGAGATATAGGCATGGCTGGCTTTGATTTCGTGGTTCACGATATTAAAATCTAATCGCTTTTCCTTTTACGACCATGCTTCTATCTTTCCGCATGGGTTGCAGGTGAAGCCAATTTCTCTCTGAGTCTTATACTTAGAGAGCGCCCCTACGATCTGTGTCTGCAAGACTGGATTTATGTTGAGGGCCTTTATTGCGTTGATTGCCTTATCAACATCCTTCGTGGTTACCTTCGTGGTTGCCATGATATTACCTCCTGATAATGTTGCTATTTCCAAGCTTCTATGGAGCCGCAAGGCTGGCATTTGCCAAGAGTCGTTTTACCTGTCTGAAGCGCACCTATGAGCTGTGTCTGCAAGACTGGATTTATGTTGAGGGCCTTCACAGCTTGAATCGCCTTGTTTACATCTTTCGTGGTTATTGTTGTTGCCATTACATCACCCATATATTTTGTAGTATTATAGACTTATAAACATTTGGCCAGAAATGCTGGATGCTCATTTTTTCAGGCCGCTGTTCTTCATAATCTCAAAAATATCGATAGCATTCATGTTGTGCTCGATTCTGTTACATGTTGATATCAGTTCTGTCTTCTTGTGACCGTGCATGCCGCTGGCAATATCTTTGAGCACGTCCACGGCATAGAGTACGAATGCAGGCGAATTGTAGATGCCGATTCCCTGACGTGCCAGTGCTCTCTTTTTGGCTTCTATCTTGTCAATGAACAGTTTGGCTTCAGAATTGACAATGACTTCATCTGGCTGGCGGACAAATTCCAATGGCGTGAGCGGTATTCTCTTGTAATGACACCTCTCAATCCGGACGAGCTCGGTATCAGGTCCTGGCTGGAGTCGTATCACAGCGCTAAGATTTGGGATTTTGTGATAATTCCGATAACATTTATTAAATGTACTCGATAGATGTAACACGTCCGAAGCAATTTCCAGGAGAGTGGAGTGTGGCGTCGTCACAATGAAGAATAGACACGGAACAGTATTGGCGCGGAACAATATATCAATGGTTTTGGCGGACTGGACGACGTAGTTCGGGCCATTGAACGTCTTTCTGAGATACTCTGCCTTGGCTGGAAGAAATGTCTCGACGCCCAATCCAAAGCCAATAAAGCCCGAGGCAACCAGTGAATTAATCAGTTTTTCGTCTGCCCTGTCTGCCTTTAGGAAGGTATAAAATTTCATTCTTTTGTGCAGGCCAGCCCGGCGTATTTGTGCAGCTAGCTGCCCGGCCCACTGCCTGTCAGCATCAAACACCTCATCGAAAAAGCTCACCATTCCAACACCATTTGCGGCCGCTGTCCGCAGCATCTTTATGACGTTTTCTACTTTTAGTCGCCGTGCCCCAGGATTCTTTATACAACAAAAGATACAACGTCCCCATGGGCAGCCATGCTGGGTACGCAATGCGAGATGAGACCAGCCATTTTTGTGGTAGATATCAAATGGGTAGCCAACGTGGGCGTTCATCTCAACCTCGGTTGGATGTGGATGCGCTAGTTGTCTGAACTCTTCCAACTTCAGACCGCTGGCTGGATCGTACCAGGCAGACAGCTGTTCATCGGACCAATCCTCAATATTCTTTTTATGAAAAACCTCGCCATCCCTTGTTCTGAAAGCCAGATTTGACAGTGGCACATTGATGCGAATCGTTTTTTTGTCTATTATCAATTTTCGCTCGAAGGTCGCTTCCATCAGCTGTTGGGCTTGTTGCGCAGTAATAGGACTGTTATAATAAATGGCACCTAGTCGGTTCCTTATGCGATTTGGCTGCTTCTGGGTTAGCTTGAAGGCTTTCCTGACAGGGACGACCAATTCTGAGCCAGCGCTGGCACGCTTGACGATCCGAAGCACTGCCGGCAAAATATTTTCCGCTTCACCTTCTACTGCCATGTCGAGCGCGACATGGTGCACGAGCTGATTGCAAATGCCGCGGGTGGCATAGTTGCCCATAATGGTAACGACGCCAGCATCGATCTGTTTTATTCGTACTGCAAGAATCAGGGTCGCGGCAAGGTCCTGTGATAGCACCGAAAGGCATATGACGTCATACTTATTTTTTCGGATGCTTCTCAAGAGTTGTTTGTCGGATATGAAAAAATCCACGTTATGGCCCAGCCGCCTGAGCCTGTATACAAATTGTAGTATGGTCGGTGCGCACTCTGTATCGTTGTACTTGATATAGAAAGCTATTTTTCTGCCCATATGCTCACGTTAAGATTTGGGTGATAAATTTAAAATAACAGCCTTTACCACGTGCCATTTCATGCACTTGAATCGTCCGCCCTCAAAGTTGAGCTGTACTGTCTTGAAGATTCTTGGCGGCATAAGTAAGATACGGTAGGTAAATATTTGAACCATCCAGTATGCTGCGATAAAGGTTTTATATTCGGGCTAAACCGGAGCTATAGTTATGCTTTCTAAACTGCGCCGCGAGCTACGCACATTTTTTGGCGAGACGCATAGGGTCGGACACTACTTCAGTTTGTAATATCTGCGCAGGATATCTTCGACATATCTTTTTGGCGATATCCTTACAT
>Ga0315289_10001545_pt1 | contig 35882 bp, 35 predicted proteins | sample YL17G11_40_MG_FD_203452 | JGI IMG/M metagenome (GOLD analysis project Ga0315289, IMG submission 203452) | Sediment microbial communities from Yellowstone Lake, YNP, Wyoming, USA - YL17G11_40 | ecosystem: Environmental > Aquatic > Freshwater > Lake > Sediment | place: USA: Wyoming | collected...
GCAGCGTTGGCCTTGTCTCTAATTGGCCTTGTTCTATTGAACAGTTTTGCGATTGGCATAGCTTCCTCGACTAGTGAGGCGGGTTCAACGGCTTCGGCCTCTCAAGGGGGATTCGTGTACGCTGAAGGTGACAGGTTGATGCTTGATGGCGCCCAGTTCGTGATGAAGGGTTTCAACTACTATCCCCGAGATTACGCCTGGACGAATATGATGGACTGGAATTGGACTGCGGTGGACCAGGAGATTGCTCTCGGTGCGTCGCTCCACGCAAACACGCTTAGCACGGTACTATATTACGGGTCCGCGACAGGGAACGCACCGAAATGGGAGAAGGACATCTTTCGGACGTATCGGGTTCTTCCGGGCTATCTGGACGCGATGGATCATGTGCTCTCCTTGGCGGACAAGCATGGCCTCAAAGTCGTTTTTGAGATAGGAACGGTGGGGGTCCCCTGGGAGCTCGTGGATCCGGTACATTTCGGCGTTTTCGAGAAGTATCTTGAGGGGTTGATACCGCGATTTGCGAACGACACAAGGATTGCAGCATGGGACATAGGGGGCGACATAGATGCTTCCTGGTTCTTGTCCCCTCCAACCGGAGCCTACGGGCTTTTCCCTTGGGTCACTTTGGACAATATGGTGGCCTTCATGCGAAATGTAGCCCGAACAGTCAGAGAGCTCGATCAGAACCACCTTCTGACCGTTAGAACCGGCTGGCCATCTACCGCACTTCTGGTGCAGGATTTCGCTGACTTCTTGGCGCCTCAATTTTACGGCTATGACTACCTGAACTACCCGAACATTCCGGTGAATGGCATCACACCGGGGCCCGAAACGGAAGACTACATGTATGAGGAAAGCTTCCCCCAAGGAGTCTTTGCCAAGGGAGGAGTCATCGAGCGACTTGAGGCCAAGGTGAAGTCCATCCAGAATCAGATGGCTAGGCCAATGCCGCTTGTTCTCATCGAGTTCGGTCTATTCTCTTGTTGCGAATCCAGTTTGGAGATCCAGCGAGCCATGTACGATGTCGTGTACGAGTTGGCTTTCGTCCGCATGAAGCTTGCCGGCGCACTCTACTGGACGGTCACTGATTTCACATGGCCGCCAAAAGCAGACGTGTTTGGGGGTTTTCCTAACCAGGTACTTCCGGAAACGGAGAAGTGGCGTGGGGTTTTCAACCTAAACTATACGGCGAAACCCGCGGCTGAGGTTGTCGTCAGATTCTGTGAAGACCACCCGACGCTTCTGCTTGCGTCGCCGCCTTCTGAGCTCAAGTTTGTCTTCAGCAAGGCCGTGTCACCTGAAGGCGAAGATACGATGCAGTCGGCGAAGTTCGACTGGATTCAGTTTCGAGATGCGGACGGGCGAGTCTTGTATGCGTTGGACATAGGGACCCCTGAGGCTCGCCAGTATCTGGAGAGCCAATATCAGGAGGATTGGCAGCGAGGATTCTGGCCGGACAGGGGTCCATGGAATTCGGACTATAGTGACACTGAGGCTCAGAACTTGGCGTATGTCGGCGGACCAGATAAGGAAACTACGATATTCGTGCCGTTCCCTAGAGGCGCTAGGAGTATCACGATTCGTGTGGGTCCCGTTCCAGAAGACATGTCGATGGATGTCTTCGTGGAAGGAGAAGGCGTTGCGCGATTGACGTTGGGATCGCCTTACGTCTGGCAGACATACAATTTTACGCTTCCCCCGGAGAAGCCGCTCATGGCAGGGGACACGTTGACGATGCATGGCATATTCAAGATACCAATATCGGACGGCACAGTCACCCTCCAAGTCAGCAGTGACCAGCAGTCGTGGAGCAACGTCATCACTCCCGTCCCCGTTCGGAATGGGAGGTTCTCCGCCCCGATCGAGTTCACAGATGCTGGCAAGTATTTCGTACGCGCAGTCTGGAGCGGTGGAGGAGATTACCTCTCATCAACCAGTAACACTCTTGCCTTCGAAGTAGCAGCGAAACCGGTGACTGTGGTAACAACCTCCACAACGTCGGTGAGTTCTCCTGCTGCGGCGAGCTTGACGCCTGATATCTTTACCCTTGCCGGCGTCGGAATCGCGGTGGGCATAGTCATTGTTGCTGTTGCATTCCTCTTCGTGAGACGTAGGACCAAGAGTCGCTCGGTCTGATGGTGAGTCCTATCTCGAGTACTTATTTTTCGAAGTCCTACAGAAAGCTGGTGCGCGAAATCCGCTACCTCACTTTCGGCTCAGGGCCCAGTCAGTTCAGGGCCCCCAATAAGTCGGTGTCACCGGTGCCGGGTTCCGGAAGTCCTTGGAACTGCGGTATCTGCCCCTCCTTAGGGGCAAGCACCACCGGGCCCGCCACTAACACTATCCGAGTTCCTCCTTCCCCTCGACAACGGGTTGACGAGGATTTCGCGGGTTCAGATCCCGCCCGGTCCACCATACTTAACGCTTGTTCTTCCCGAGTTTTGGCCGTTTCTTGCCCGAATGATTCGGATTTGATGCTTAGGCTCCACCGAGAGTGACTATCAGATCTGTGATAAAACCCGCGAACAAGCCAACGAAGAATCCGACCATCAAGATATCATTCGTGGTTTGCTTCCTTCCTGAATTGTACATCAACATCGAGACGTAGATCAACGCGCCGCCAGCAACAGCAAGGAAAAAGACGTATACAGGAACTGACGTCCACTGGCTGCCCAGTAGAGTCCCGATGAATGTGGGACCGCCACCGACCAGACCCGCCGAGACAAGGAAGCGAACACTTGGTCTCTTGGCAAGTCCTGCTAGCGGACTAACTATTCCAAAGCCTTCAGTGGCGTTATGCGCTGCAAACCCAACTATCACAACTACCGCCAGGCCTATTGCTCCTGACACATATGACTGACCTATCACAAGCCCTTCGCTGAAGTTGTGAACTCCGATGCCTACTGCAATCATCATTGAGAGCCTGTAGGCGTCCGCCTGCCGCACGAGTTGTGATTCCTTCTTGCGCGATCTGGTTTGCCCGATTGAAGTCTTTGGAGGAGTCTCTTTCATGAATCGAGTGCCATACCAAGTCAATCCCAGGAGTCCGATTGCCAGTCCTCCAAACATGCCAAGAAGGTCAACCAAGGCAACATCCGCCGGTGATTTCCCTACCAAGGCGCCGCCGATGGCATCTTCAACAGATTCCCAAGCGTGACCAAGCACATCGACTACGAGAAATATCAGAATCCCAATTGCAGTCGCGTTAAGAAAGCCTTTCTTCCTTGAACTCACTCCTCGAGCGAGCGCGAGTGGCAATCCGAGGAAAATCGTTAGGCCGGCGAACGCTCCAAGAAGGAGGAGCTGAAAATAGTCCAGCAATCCGCCTAGAGCGCCTCCGCCTCACTCAGTCAAGTTCAGTCTCTTGAATGAACGCGCCATGCCAAGAATGGTACCAAACTCGTCCACTGTATCCGTTCACGCTCATCATGCCAACGATCCTTCCATCCTTCTCGAAATCGATCGTGTAGTAGCCGTAGAAGCGAGTAATGCCCTCAACATGTGCCCCGGGAAAGTCATGCGATAGAGAGTTCTCCGCGACTGATTTCGCGTCTTGCTCGCTGACTGGCATCTGGCTCGACGCGCCGGGTTGCCAACGTGGTCCCATCATGCCACGCATCATGCTGTACTTTGTGTTCCACATCATGTTGGGTCCAGGTTCAGGCACGATTGTACCAGTCATCATGCTACCGCCCGTCATGTCTCCACTCGTTCTCATGCCGCCTCCCATCATCCCATCAGATTGTGCTTGCTTCCAGATCAGCATCTCAAAGGCGCCGATGCCGGTGTCTTTCTCGTAGTATGTGATGTAGAAATTGTTCCGGAATTCCATGATTTCTCTGATCGCCATGTTGGGGTTCCGCAAGGACGCGAGATACTGCCAGGCTATCGTCTTTGCTTCCTCAAGAGTAGTAGGCCGGATCTGTTGTTGCTGAGACCATTGCCCCATCATTCCGGACATGGGCATGCCCTGACTGTATGCGGCAGGGCTATTCCATGCCAACCCGGTGTAGAGCGGGAGCGCAAGAAGCCCGATGATTCCGACGGCAACGAGGATTAGTCCCATTGTGCGTTTGTCCAAGCCTACTCACTTACTCGTGAGCTGCTGTTTTGCCTCAAGATACTGTTCCTTGGTAATCTCGCCCTTGGCGTAGCGTTCATTGAGGATTGCGAGGGCCTTTCCATTTTCGCCTGCTTTCCCTCGGTGCGTCAAAAGGAAATACGCGCCAACTGCGATGAGGACAATGAAGAAGAGCAAGATTGGCATGCCTGCGAACATGAATCTCCAGCCCATTCCAGCCGGGCAGCCCCATCCGCCCATCATCATTCGACCCCACATGTTCATTCCGAACATTGGAAGGATCAACAGAAGTCCAGCCAGCAACAGTGCAACTAGGACGACTCCTGCACTCGATTTTTCGACCAATTGACCTCACACCACTGTGGCTAGTGATGACGACGCCATAATTCTGCGTCAAGCAAAAGAAGAAGAAACCCTGGGGAAAAGTTGTCAAGAACCAAGGTACCACCACTCTATTTGTGAAGAGAGGAACAGATTCGAATCCTATGAGATTTGAACGCGTCTGAATTCTAAAGCCAATTCCAACAACAGAACTGTTGCGAACTCCGCCCGGTCCACCAATCCACATACATCACATCTTCTGGAAGGATCGTGAGCCAGAACATCGAAGTCTGACTCGAATCTTGAAGGGCTCAGGTGCGGGACTCGTGACGCGGCTACCGCAGCCGAATCCCGGGTTGCTTCTAGGATGATCGCTGGCTTGCTTGACGTTTCTGATAGCATTGGTCGCAGAGGTGAAGATCCTCGTTACGGAAATGATGCTGGTGCACGTCTTCGCTGATGGCTCCGCAGTCTCCGCATCTCAGTTTCAAGTCGTCAGCTTTCCAAGGTTTGGCGACGAAAGTATTGAATTTTCTCTCAAATTCGATTAGGCGGTCTTGCTTCTCGCCCGGTTCTCCGATCTCGTAGGTGCCGTAGAGGTGTCGCTTGATGGCCTCAAGCTGATATTCATACGTCTCCAAGAGCCTGTGAAGCGTCTTGGTCCATTCGAGGCGGCTGGAATTGTCGCGGCCACGGCCCGTCTTCGCCTGGGATTCTGCTCGAGCGTTCTCGATGGCCTCTTCGAGTACCTCCAGAAGCCAACGCTGCCGATCCAGCCACCCCGGCCCCGGGGGCTTTCTAGACGCTTTATCGACACTTTCCATATCCTGTTCCGAGCCCAATTCAAGCCCGACCTGCTAGACCGAGACAGAAAACAGCCTCAAAAGCGTTGACCTCGCCAGGCCCCGAATGACCCACCCCCCCCGTACCCCCCCTACAACGGAAGTCAAGTGAGACAGATGGCCAATCGATAGACCAGAAGGCAGCCTGCTGAACTCTTGGAGGAAGACGACACTCGGCTGTTGCACGTGTGAAATCCTACTCGCGGCAAAGTAGAAGTCCGTCGCCAGTAGCATGGATGAAGTTGCGTAGACGTTCTAGTCATCGCACTGTTTCGAATCTCGAGCTGGGTGCTCCACAGATTGGGCACGTCTCGGGCAGTCTCCCGTCTGCAATGTGCCCGCATACCGTGCATACGTAGTACTCTGTACTTTGTTCAGCTATCAGGTGACCGAGTGCTTTCTTGTAGAGTTCGGCGTGTTCAGCTTCAACGTCGCGGGCCTGCGAGAATATCAAAGCAGCCGTCTTCTCTGCGTCTTCCTCAGCCTCCTGCAACATTCTCAGATAGTGAACACCGTTGACCGTGCTTTCGGTTTGAAAGGCCCTTTCGAGATTAGCCTGCGTGTCGGCTACTGATTCCAGCAGGCCAAAGTGCCGGCGAGAATGGATGCCTTCGGCAGTCGCAACAGCTCTGAATAGTTTGGCTATTTGTGGGAAGTTGTCTTGTTCCGCCTTTCTAGCGAACATGAGGAGCCTCTGGTACGCTTTCGCTTCTCCCACGAAAGCGTCATGAACATTGTTGGCTGTTCTCTCCTTCAAGCTCTTTCCTCCCGTTTGTCGATTCCTTCTGCACTGGGCTTTTCCAAATCCCTTTCGGAAGCACCGACATGAGCCACCATCCCCTGGCATCGTTTGCGATGGCAAGAACGTAACTCAGTATTCTAAACGCGAGAGGAAACAGACCGACCGAATACCAATCAGGCTTCGAAAACGCTTTCCAGTTCGTCTTGCGACCAGTCTTCGCTTCCCCTACCGCCAAGTTTGGCCATATGGCGTCGTCGATCGCGGAAACCGCAGGAGTGGATACAAGGGGAATGTGTGTCCCTTGGTGTGGCCGTCGTAATTCAGACCGTCATGCGCCGCCGTTCTTGGCTGTGTGTAGGTCTCGTGGTGCGCACGCACACAAGAAAATCAATCAAAACCGATGGTTCAGATTATGACGCCCACACCAAGTGTACCCTTGGTGCGCACAGGCAAGTATTGGGTCGCCTTTTATAGTAGTCTTGGCTCTTGAGTGGGCAGTATACTGGAGATCTTACCTGCGTGGATGACGGAGGGCCGTCAAGCCCGTGCCGACTATCCCGGCGAGTACTATCTTTCGTATAACTAGAGAATAGGGACGGTGGAATGCGAATATGGGATATGAGAATCGACGTTATGGTGCCCCGAGGCAAATGACGAAAGTCAAATGCTCCGAATGCGGCGCAGACACGGAAGTACCGTTCGTGCCGACAGCGGGCAAACCAGTCTACTGTAGAGACTGCTACCAGAAGCGCCGAAGGTACTAGGCAAACAGCCTAGAACCGATATTGACCGAAATTTCTTCATTTTTTTCTTACTCAAACCTGCGTCCTGTAGGGTTTCATAATCCAGATCGGCCACGAGTAGGTCTGCCGATGTGTCTGAGGCCGTCTGCCTCGCCGGCGGGATCTTCTACCTGTGCTCGAAGACCCAGCGCGAGCATGGCGGATACAGAAAATCGTGAACGCTACATGTGTCTTGCAAGATCATGAAGAGCACGTTGTTCCTGTTCGAGAAGAACCGATGACCTTTCGTGATTCGAATCGTCCCGTTCTCGAAGCGGGCTCTGCTGGTGGACAGTTTCTCTCCTCAACGGCAGAAGGAAAGCAACGATGTCAGACCTGCGCCTCCATGATCTTGTTCATCCGCCTTCCAGAACAGCTTCGACAGAGCAAAGCAATCCAATAGGTTAGGGGAGGGTTTAGATTTCGAAATGCTTCTGTTGCCGTTATTCGCCGAGTTCCTGTCTTGTTCGAATCGTACGCATCAAATCTCCTCGAGTCAAGACACCAAGCAATTGCGGCCCATCAAGCACTAGAAGTCTTCCTACATTCCGACGTGCCATGGTGTTCAATGCGTCCAAGGCAGATGCTGACGGTCCAACTGTAACTGCTTCTTCGCAGGGAATCATCGCCTCCTTGACGGTCACTGTCTCCCTTCTCTCCTTCGGGACCAGCCGCACACACTGCATCGTGACCACGCCCAGTACATGCCCGTCTTCAACCACAGGATAGCCGCCATGGGGGTGCACAAGGAAGTATTCGTGCACGAGTTGTTGAACCGTAATATTGCCAGGAACCGTCTGCACATCTGGCGTCATTATGTCTCGAACCATAATGCCGGCCAAGGCGCCGCCAACTAGTGTCTGCCTCAGGCTCGTTTCAGCTCCGGATCTGATGAACCAGCCGAGGAAGATTATCCATATCCCATTCACAAAGTCTCCCAAGATGATCGCCGCGAATCCTCCGAGCATCATGAGCAACGAAATAGCCTCGCTGACTCGTGTCGCGGTCCTGGTGGCCTCGATGAGGTTCTTCGAGCGCTTCCATATGCTCCCACGGAAAACCCTGCCCCCATCCAGCGGAAAGGCAGGCAGCAGATTGAAGATGCCCAAAACAGCGTTTATCAGAGCACCATATCCGAGCGTCGCCGTCACCGCGACAGGTGCGTTCGCGAAGCCGCCCAAATACCATAGACTACCCAACACCGCTGCTATGAGAAAGCTCATGAGTGGCCCTGCGGCGGCCATCCGGATCTCCAACCCGGGATCCTGAGGCTCTTCAGTCATCTCTGAGACTCCACCAAAGAAGAAGAGCGTAATTCTTCCTATCGGAAGCCCATTCTTTTTCGCAATATAGGAATGAGACAGTTCATGGACAAGTACTGAAGCGAAGAGAATTACCGACGATGTAATCCCGATCGCCCAATAGGTGGCAACGCCAAGTCCAGGATATTGGCTGGGCATGTAGCCGGATGCCAGTGACCAAGCGATCAGAACAAACACAAACCACATCGTATAGTGAATCCTTACCGGAATCCCCATAATCCTGCCAAGCTTCACCGACAATTCAACTTCCCCCGTTCTCTCCTTTCATACTTCGAAACCCACTCACTCGCAGTGAATAGTTGACCTGGAGGCTACTGCGCCCTTGAGATCTTGTAGTGGATGCGCTTTCCTGTCCTTAAATGCATCACGACCGTCAAGGCACCGAAAACGATCGCGGCCCAAAACGCGAGGTCTGTAATGAATCCGCTCCACGGGACGTGGCCAGCCATGGGAATCACCTGCATCATCCAAGGCAGGGGCACGCCCTGCATTATCACATCAACGCCCATTCGTGACAGCGGTGGTCGAAAGAGCCGTGAGAATAGAGTGATCGCAAAGCCAACTGCGATGGACACCAGAAGGCTGGACAACATCCTTTCATTCATGCCTATTCGCCTCCTGTGGAATGTGGTAACGAACTGACTCCGCATCCGAATACGCTCTCTGCTTTCCAACACTCAACTTATCGTCGAACGACGCTGCCAATTCGCAAACCCCAGGAAGATCAAGTTAGATTCCTTCCAAGGCACAGCTGGTCCCGTTGAGTGATTGGATAGCATTTGAGTGCGATCGACTTTGCTCCGTCGTTCCTCAACATAACGCAGGGCTACGTAGCCCGCAAGTCTTCGAACAACTTGTTCAGGTTGACGATTGATCGTCCCGCGTCTGTGGCGATCGTCTGTTTGGCTGGTGGCTTGGTCCTGTATTCGCTGAGTCTCTGACTGATTCGATCTTCATAGGTCGGCACAAGCTCGTTCTGATAGAAGACGCCCACAGGTATCTTGTCACCCCATTCCCTTGATTTCGTCAAGGCTTGGTCAGTCTTCTTGACGTCCTCGTCTGGCGCGTGCACGACTGGGTCGTATCCCGTGTTCTCCAATGGGTAATACCGTGGCACAGGCTTGCCCGTCTTTGGATCGGGCCGGTCTTCTCCCGAGTACCATTCTTTCGTGTTGATGTCATTGTATGTTGGACAAGGCTGCAGTATATCTACGAGTGCCAAGCCCTTGTGGGCGATGGCCTTCTTCATCAATTCCTTCAGATGACGGACATCATAGGCGTATCCTCTGGAGACGAAGGTGTACCCTGCAACCAAGGCAAGGGCGATCGGGTTGACCGCTCCTGTCATGTTCGGAAACGGCAACGCTTTGGTCTTCAATCCCAGTTGAAGTGTGGGTGAGGCTTGTCCTTTCGTCAGTCCGTAGACGCCGTTATCGTGGATCATGTAGGTCATGTCGATGTTGCGTCTTCCAGCGCTGATGAAGTGTCCCATTCCTATGCCAAGACCGTCACCGTCTCCACCCATGACGATGACTTCAAGCTGAGGATTCGCGAGCTTCGCACCCGTAGCGAAGGTAACCGCTCTACCGTGCAAAGTGTGAACGCCGTTAGCGTATACGAAGTGTGGGGTCTTGCCAGAGCAGCCTATGCCCGAGAAGATTGCCACTTGATGCGATTGCAGTTGCAGTTCCGCCAGTGCCACTTGGAGTGCTGATAGTATGCCGAAGTTGCCGCATCCGGGGCACCAGTCGTTGTGCACGTCCGATCTGAAGTCAGATGCCTTAATCGCCATACGTCAACACCTCTCTTCTCGGAGGTTTGTGAGAAAGAACATTTTTGATAGCAAGATGAACCTCGTCAGAGGTCATCGGTCGGCCATTGTACTTGACGATGAGATCCTCGATCTGTATCCCCGTCTTCTCCCGCACTATTCCGGCGAGCTGACCGGAGTAGTTCATTTCGATAGCTATGATCCTCTTCGCTCTGCGGAGTAGCTTTGAGAAATCTGCTGCAGGAAATGGATGAATCAAGCGAGCCTGCAGGAAGTTGATCCTGGTTCCCTCAGCCTCAAGAAGCTCCTTTGCCTCTAGAATCGCACCCTTTGAGGACCCCCAGCTCACTACGGTGGGAGCGTCGTCATCCCGACCAAAGAAGTTGAACTTCTCTGATGCGGGGATTCCTCTTTCGACAAGCTCGAGTTTCTTCATGCGCTTTTCCATCATCTCCGTTCTAGTTGTTGGGTGTTCGGTGATGTGTCCTCTTTCATCCCGTTCGTCCCCAGTGCTCCAGAATACGGAGCCTGCGGTTCCCAAGGGGATTCTCGGTGAGATCCCTGATTCCGTCAGCTGGAAGCGCTTGTATTGACCTTGCTCCCGCAGGAGTTTCTGCAAATCCTCTGAACTGAGAAGTTCGCCTCTCTCGATTCTTATGCTGGAAGTATCGAAGTTCGGGTACGTGTTGCTACTGTTTGCGAGTGCTTTGTCGAGGAGATGGATGACAGGCATCTGGAAGCGCTCCGCATAGTTGAACGCCAAGGCGGCATCGTAGAAGGCCTCCTCTATGTCCCCAGATGCCAAGACTATTCTGGCGAATTCTCCGTGGGCGGCGTGAATTGCAAATCTCAGATCGTCTTGTCCGTGTCTCGTGGGGAGTCCCGTTGCGGGCGCACCCCTTTGGTAGTATGTTATGACCACTGGAACTTCGTTCATCCCCGCCCATCCCAGACCCTCGACCATGAGCGAGAAGCCCGGGCCGGAGGTGGAGGTTGAAGCCCTGACCCCTGTGAGCACAGCGCCTGAGGCCATGTTGATCGCCGCGATCTCGTCTTCCGTCTGCACGACAAGTATCGAGCCGCTTTCCTTCACATGCGACTGTTCTCCGGTTTCAGGAGTCTGCGTTTGAACTGGAGTGTTCAAGTCTAGCTTTTCGTTGGCCTCAAGATATTCGCTTTCGTCGGCGGCGGGAGTGATTGGGTAGTATGTCTGGAATCTGCAGCCGCCTGAGAGCTTTCCGAGGGCGACCGCCTGATTGCCCATCAAAAAGATCCTGTTCTCTTTGACCCCCACACTCTCAAGCCTCACACCGAAATCCTTGGCGAGATTCGTCTTGGCGTAGTCGTAGGAGGTCTGGGCGGCGAGAACATTCATGTCGGCCACGCTGGGTCTTGCGCCGAAGACTGATCGAATTGCCTTCGTTAGAAGTCCGAGGTCAGCATCGAGTATGGCAAATGGCACGCCTAGTACCAACACGTTCGTTACCCTGACGACTTTGCTGATCTTTGACTCGCCAATTTTGGCGGCAACCTGCTTGACGAGGTCCATGTACGGGATGGGGTAGGTTTGAATCCCGTCTTTCTTCGCCTCCTCCAATAGATCCGCAACAGTCGCTCCGAAGCCTCTGCCTTTGAGCCAGGCTACTGATTCGTCAACAGACTCTCTGGGAAGAGTCGGTATCTCCTGTATTCCAGTAGCGTCGTGACTCGGATCATAGATTATCCCGCCCTGCGGCTTTACTTCACGCCGATGTCGAACTAGAGTCTCAGCGTCGAAGGTCGCCAGCAGGTCAACGAAGCTTCGGTGGCAATAGACGGGGCGTTCGGCGACCCGTATCTGGAAGTAACTATGGAGCCCCTTTATGTTTGAATGATACTCTCTGTTGCCGTAGACATAGAGGCCTCCGTAGCAACAGGCTCTCGCGAAGATATTGGCTCCAGAATCGACGCCGCTTCCCTGCGCCCCTCCAACCATCCAGACAAGACGGTTTCTTACGACCAAACTAACAACCTCAGTCGGACGATTCAGATGACAGCAAGCAGACGAAACCTAGCCTCCGGTGGCCACTCCGTAACCGATGCAACACCGGCAGTGATGGGTCTCTCCGCAGTACGGGCAGGTGCACTTGCATTCTTCGAAGGGATACCCGCATTTCTCGCATTTGACAGAACTCATGACAGATCTCACAGAAGTACGTCATCACGTGGGTCACAGGTCGGATATTAGGATTAGGCGGATACGACCTCGAATAGGATCACTCCACATGCAGCACATTGTGACCTCACCTTCTGTGCTGACCCAGCATCAACATCTTCACTAACAATCTTTTTACCCCTCAATAATCACGTAACTAGCGAGATGAATGCGGTTGTCTGCAAAAGTCAATCCTAGAAATGAACTCAAGCCCAAAGGATTGAAGGGCATCTCTGACCAGCAACTCGAGTACCACTTCGAGACGCACTACAAAGGATACGTGACAAAGATCAATGAAGTCTGGGACAAGATGCAGACTGCGGACCGAAGCAAGGCAAATCAGAACTTCAGCGACTATAGGGCGCTAAAGGTCGAAGAGAGTTTCAACTACATGGGCGTTGTGCTGCACGAACTCTATTTCGAGAATATCAAAGACGGCCAAAGGAGCGCACCAAGTGCAAAACTGACGGAGCACATCAACAAGAACTTCGGTTCCTTCGACAAATGGAAAGAAGACTTCAAGGCATGCGGCATAGCTCTTCGAGGATGGGCGGTACTGGTCTATGACCTGACGAGCGGCAAGCTGATCAACAATGGACTCGACGCTCACAACGTATACGGTCTACTCAATGCGGTTCCACTGTTGGTGCTTGATGTCTACGAACACGCGTACTATGCTGATCAAGGACCAAAGAGACCTCCATACATCGATTTCTTCTTTGAAAACGTTAACTGGAACGTAGTGAACAAGAGATTCGAGACCGCGCTCAAGGCACGAGCCTAGTGGGGAGACCAAGACACTCAGAGTGAGAGGTGCTCATGATGGAGCTGAAAGGAAGTCAGACCGAGAAGAATCTCCTGGCGGCTTTCGCCGGAGAATCGCAAGCACGGAACCGTTACACGTACGCTGCGAGTGTGGCGAGGAAGGAAGGCTATGAGCAGATCTCAGCGATTTTCACCGAGACAGCTGACAACGAAAAGGAACACGCGCAACTCTTCTTCAACCGTCTGCAGGGTGGAGACGCTCAAATCACTGCAGGATACCCGGCAGGCATAACGGGAACGACCGCGGAGAACCTGAAAGCAGCAGCTGCCGGTGAGAAACTGGAATGGACTACGCTCTATCCTGGCTTCGCTGAGACCGCGGAGAAAGAGGGCTTCAAGGACATAGGCGGCCTATTCCGTCGCGTGGCGTCTGTTGAATCGAACCATGAACGCAGATACCTGAAGCTTCTCAGCAATCTGGAAGCAGGCCAAGTGTTCAAGCGGCCCACGGTCGTCAAGTGGAAGTGCCGCAACTGCGGTCACATCTATGAGGGCAAGGAAGCCCCAGACAAGTGCCCAGTGTGTCAGCACGAGGAGTCCTTCTTCGAACTCTTCGTTGAGAACTACTAGAACGACAATCGACACGCACTCGGTAACGTTCTCGGTTCGCAGCCGAGACGGATCCCTTTTTTCTCGCAATTCTACCGACCATGTAATGCGCAGTAGTTATATCGGCGAGCCGGCGAGATCGTTCTCAAGGTTCGTTGACCTATGGCAAGTGCTAAGCTTCTGGATATGTTGAACCAAGCGGTTGCTAGAGAGCTTCAGGTTTCGATCCAATACATGTGGCAACATGTTCAATGGAAAGGCGTGGAACACTACGCAGTCACCGAGGAGTTCAAGAAGATCGCCGTTGCGGAAATGAAACACGCTGAAAAGATTGCTGAGCGGCTTTGGTACCTAGGAGGAAAACCGACAACCAAGCCAAGCATGATCAACGTTGGCGAGAAGCTCGGCGAGATGCTCAACTTTGATGTCAAGGCTGAGCTAGAGGCAATCAGCATGTACAAGGAAATCATGGACATAGCTTTGAAGGAAGGCGACGCCGCCACTAGAGAGATCTTCGAAGAGATCGAAGAGGAAGAAGAAGAACACCACGACTTCTTCTCAAGCCTACTCGAGAAATAGACTCGTATTCTCCACATTCCTCACCTTTTTCTCGCATGTTCCCAGAATGATCTCTGGACTCTGCGTCATGCAGAGCTCTGGCTAAATCGAATCGAGAAGTGCAACGTGTAGAAATGGTGTCAGGCAGAGTTAGGGTGCAGGTAACTCTACCTGCGACTTTCACAGACTAGACAGTACCATCGCTTGTAATTGGAAGCATAGAAGAGTTCTCGTCCGCAGGTCGGACAAAGTGGCACATGTGGCACTGCTCCTCCAAGATGGTGGTAGTGTGATGCAGGTTGTGTTGGCATAGCTACGCCGGGGTTTGCTGGGATTGCAACTGCGCCCATTCCCATCGTTGGTGCGGCCATCATTGGCATTGCTGGAAATGCCCCTCCACCTGGAACCTGTGGCGCCGCCTCAACTGCACCGGCGTCCGAAAGAACCGCCATGGGCCCGTATCTTGCGATGACCTCTCCCATCTTCCCATACCCGACTAGGAAGAATAGAGCAGGAAAGATCAGGAGAGCAGCACTTGCACCGTAGACATAACCGAAGAAAGCGGCGAACGAAGCCAGTGAAAGCAAGATCATGATCACGCCGTAGAATAGCGAGGCAGCTCTAGCACCCTCATAGTTACCAGTGGAAGTTCTTCGAACCGTAGTGAAATAGATGAGGCCGATCAGTATGAGAAAGATTGCTACACCTCCTGCCCCTATTGCAAGCGTCGTGGTCCATGGAAATGCAATCGCAAAGTAGGCGGTCAAATCGTTGACGAACGAGCTGGGAGTGGTGAGAATGGCGATGATTTGCAGTGGTGTATACGCGAGATACCCTAGTACGCCGACTGCCAGCGCAACTGCCGTCACACCGATCCAAGGCAAACCCATCAATAGCAGAAGTATCCATCCGATCATAAAGAAGTCATGAGCAGCAACAACCTCAGGCGGCTTGATCACTACGGGCTTTTCGAACAGACCTGCCAAAGTATATCGACAATCAATTCACGTGTGGTCCAACATCTGATAATGATTATGCGGGCCTCGGCACGGCAAGGACGATTCCAGAGAGGCCGTCATCCCGCTTGGCGAGAGGCTATGAGGACACCCCTAGATGAAAAAGCGCAAGTGGATGATGTGGGAATTGATAGGGGAACGCCTAATTTGCAGGCACCCAGACGGCGCAGGTCCGCATAGCTTTGCATTCCCTGTCCCGGACCGCTTATAACGAGCGGGCCGCGGCAGGCTTTGTCTGCGGAAGCGGTCTTTTGGCCTTCAATTGAGGTGTAATCAGCGACCTCTACGCCAGCCGAGCTAGCGATCAGCTTGATTGCAATTGTAACGACACGAAACCTCCAGTTGCCTGGAATGCGATCGGTGAATGGACACTGAGAATGGCTGTCGTGCGACGTGATTGGGCCTATCGTTTCAAGTGCATGAGAGTTTCCAACTTTTCTGAAAACCTTTAACTTCTGGAGTTGAGACTCTTGGCCCGGAGACGCGCGGAGATCTCAGAACAGCGGGGTGGGGTAGCCAGGTTTAACCCGCAGGGCTCATACGAGCTTACTGGGAAACCCTGAGATCGGTGGTTCGAAAGTCTCACGAAGAGGCCGGAGGTCCACCCCCCGCACAGGATCGCGCAAAGCGGTTCTGGGGGAATACCATTGTCCGTGACGTCTCCACCAAACTATCTTGGAAACACTCTTTCATTGTCAAGCGTTACCCCGTCCCACGAATGCCACCTTGACAGAATCTGAAGACCTGCTCCATCACGGGTTCTTAGGTATCGGATCTCCGGTTTTGTTAGGTGACGATGTGCTCTCGGCGGCGGCAGATACACTCGCTCCTCCAGATCTCGGGAAGACTCTTGCTGGGTCTTTGATGATGCGTGGCTATCGCAATGTCGGCAGCGATAACCCTGTTTCTTGCCTGCTGATTTCATTCTTTTGCCACATATCGGGCAGACGGGATTGTGACTTGACATACATGCGACGAGCCCGAGAACCTCGAGCTTCTCCAAGTTGAGGGTCCTCGGGATTTGGTTGGCGGCGGCCCTCATGCCGCCGAACCCTCGCACTCTGTCTCCAGGTTCCAGTTTCTTGACAATGTTCCTGAATCTTCCTGTCGGTTCGTACGCGGCGCAACAAACTGAGCCTGTTTCGTCCTCAAGAAGAAATATCACGTGGCCGCCGCGAATTGTCCGAGGGTTCTCCTTCACGACGCCCTCAACAACTGCTGCGGAGTGATCCTGCAGCTCTGATACTTTGCAGCTTTTCCTCAGGTGGGCGTCAGTGCCCTGATTAGTTCTGAAGATCATCCAACTCTCGACTGGTTCGCGGATCTGCAGCATCTGGAATGCCTTAGACAGACTGTCTGGATCTTCTCCCCTTATGCCGCATAGAATTGGATCTGGACCTCTTGGTGTGATTAGGATTCTGCCGGTTTCAGGATCAACGTTGTTGAACGTGGCATCCTTCATTTCCTTATTCATTCGTATGACTGATTCTCTGTCAACGAGTCTCGGTCTACCTATGAAGCTCTTCGATCTGTAGGCGATCAACTCGAAGGTACAGTCACCATCCAGCGACGTTCCGATCGCCGCCAGTGCCCCGATGATTCCCTGAGTTGAACCATAACTGAGCGCCTCAGCCCCGATTCTCGTGACCAGAGACAATGCCTCGCTAGAGGCCACGATACGCGTCAGCGATTCTTCACTGAATTCAATAATCTCTGGAGGGACTGTTCCGCTCAGCAAAACAATGCCCGGATCCGTGCCGGAATCGCCAAGCCTTGAGCTCCGTTCAATCTCCTCCGCAGCAAGTTCGAGGATCTCTTCAGAAGGCAGCTTTGACTCGATTCTGAGGCAAACGGCTCCGTTTCCCCTCGTCTTCCAAGGAACATTCGGGTTGAGTCTGACGAGGCTGGGGAAATCTACGAAAGTCACTCCTCTTGAATCGAGCACTCGAACTAGGTCAGCCGCAGTCTTAGTCGTGCATCCGCCTGCCAGCGAGTCCGTGTCGTCAATTCCTAGGTGGATTCTCACTCGGAAAGACCTCTGAAATCCAAGGATTCTCTCGGTTCGCCTGCCCTCTCAAGGCTCCCCCCGATGCGATGTCATCCTAGTTGCCGAATATCTTTGTCAACTCGAGGCCGGAGCTCCTCTAAGTAGTCACCCAGCTTTGAGAGGGGCCCTTCCCTCTTGACTTTGTCCGCGGTCATCTCAGATCATCTCTCGTGCTGTAGCCGCTTTGAATCCGTCTCACTTGGGGGATGCCTGATCCTTCTTCTTCGGATGAGCATAAACCTCCGGATCGAAGTCCTGGCTCGACAGGTTCGCTCCCCCCTCTCTTGTCGCCGCATACTTCAGGATGAAAACCGTTCTGAACGTGTCCTGCTCGATGAGGTCGTGGAGGTTGACGTTATCCTCATCGATTCGTTTGAAGCATTTGCCTGTGCCTTTTTCCATGAGCATCCCGGCGATGCGGTACTCCCTCTCAATCATTTCTTGGCGGCGCGGGTCCGCCTTTCTGCTTTCCTTTCGACTCTGTGTCAGCAGGGCGCTGACGAGTCTGTCAACATTCTCCTGCGTGAAGACCTCGGCAAGGTGTTTTTCTGGCATTAGAGAGGCAAGTGTGGTCAGAGCCTCCATATCCTCTATCATTTGCCTCTTGGTCCTCGACAAGTAGATGCTCGCTTTCCCGCGCAACCTCTTCTCCTGATCGGGTGTTAGGTCGTCAACTCGCAGGCTACTGTCCTGGTAGTATTTCTCGAAGAACTGGAGATACTCCTTGCTCACCATTGTTGAGAATACGCCCCAAGATGTACCAACACAGTTACCTATTTGGGTGCTAATAGGTCTTTGCATGATGCCACATGACTGAGTATAAGGTCACACGGAAGCTGCACGAGCAATCCGGCAGCTACCTTGTGGCTCTACCGAAAATCTGGGTCGAGGCTCACAAACTCAAGGATGCCGACCCGGTCACTGTCCGCTTCAACGGCAACATCACCATCGAGGACACGAAGACCAAACGGCGAGGAGACCGACCATGACATCATCGAACGTCTCCTCGAACTCCCTCGCAAAGCAGCCTGGACAGAACGTTCACGTCGTCACCCCGTCGGGGCTTGGTCGAAGAATCCTGAACATACTCCGGTTGGAGCCGGGGGATGAACTCCTCCTGGTTGAGACGCGTGACGGATCCGTCCTTGTACAGCGGCCTGCAGAAACACACAGCGAACCGAACGAGGATTGCCGGTCACGGGGGCTGCTAATCCGAAAGGCGGAGGTGAATCAACATGACTGAGAAGAAACTGGCACGAGTCAGGATTGAGGCACCTGGCGAACCATCACCAAAACCGATCCCGTTCTCGCGTAGAACTGGGGGGTGCCCTGTGTCGATGACCGCTGCTGCTCAACCGAGCAAAGATCAAGTAAGCACCGACGAAGGCCGGCCATCTTCAAACTCGCCTAGCATCGAACATGTCTGTGAGCTCGTCCGTGAAGCTCACGCCTACGGTAACTCGGTTCCAGTGGCTGCTGATGTTCCGAAGACTCGCGAGGAGATGATAGCCATCCTACAAAGTGCGCTCCTCGAAGCAAGCAAACTGGCTGAGCAGGCGGCCCCTGAAATCACCAAGGGCTCCGGCGGGATTTCGCCAAAGATCCAATATTACCGTGTGATTGGTTACATAGCCCACGTTTTGGACGGCATTTGCGAGAACGTCGAACTCACCGAATTGAATCAGCGGCTCGTGAGTCTTGAGAAGGAACTCGGCGCAACAAAACCGACCCCAAACGAGAGGGGCTATTCGCCCTGAAGGAGAGCTGCATCAAGTATTGAAACCTGAGATTGAACTCTACAAGAAATTAGGCGTATGTCTCATACCGGTGGTGCCCCACTCAAAGAAGCCCCTGGTGGAGTGGAAGGAGTATCAGACCCGCCTTCCCACTCCTGAGGAACTGAGTGAATGGTTCGAGTACACCGGCAACAACGTTGGAGTCTTGACAGGCCGCATCTCACAGAACCTGACAGTGCTCGACCTCGACAACAAGGAGCTCCTCAACGAACCAATCCTATCCAAGTTGGCAGGCGAGACGCTCTGCGTCCACACCAAGCGCGGATACCACATCTACCTCAGATCCCTCGAGCCATGTGGAAACTTCCATCGCCCCTATGGACTCGACGTTCGCAGCGAAGGTGCCTACGTAGTTGGAGCAGGGAGCATCCATCCAGACGGCTTCCAATACGTTTTCGCTAACGAGAACCGGGAAATCCTAGAGCTTGACGCCATCAAGCCACTCATCGGGGAATTGGATAAGAAGTACAATTTCCACGTCGACAACGTGATCCTCCACCAAGTACCGAAGACCATAGCCGAGGGTGAACGCAATGATAGGCTGTTCCGTTTTGCCGCAATTCTTCGCGAAGCTGGCTTGGAACTCGAGCAAGCAAAGATGCAAGTGCTCACCCTCAACGATAGCGCCTGCCAACCACCCCTCGACGCGACAGAAGTCGTGACTCTAGTCGAGTCCGCATATCATAGACCATATCTGAAGAACGCGGCCAGTGAGGTGATCTCTGCCGCCGGACCGCCTGGCCGAAAGAAGCTTCGACTCACCGGCGAGCAGACCTTCCTGGTCGACGAAATTGCACCACATATTCCAGAGCCACAGGCCTACGGAACCGATGCAGACCTCTTCTCTAGGATCCTCCATTTTCTCGAGAGGAACGTCATCTTCGCAGAGTCTGAGACCTACACGGTCGTCGCTGCCTGGATCCTGCTCTCCTGGAGAATCGAAGACACCCACGTCGCACCATACCTCTACGTGACCGCTCCCCGCGGACATGGAAAGACCAGGCTACTCGAGACTTTGGAGCAACTTGTCCGCCGGCCACTGATGGCAGGATACGCTACACGTGCAGGAATGATACGGTGCCTAGACGGCTCAAACGCCACCCTCCTCCTAGACGAAGCTGAACACTACGTGAATCCACATGAACATCACAACAGCGACATGGCGGCGGTCCTCAACGCGGGATACAAACGCGGCGCCCCCGCCATCATGACCGCTGACGTCACCGAGATCCTCGAGAATGGAACCAAATGTGTGCGTAAGAAGCCTGTCCGCTTCGACGTATTCTCAGCAAAATGCATTGTCAGTCGCAAAGAGATCTTTGACACTCTCGAAGACCGCTCGTTCCAAGTCATCATGCCCAAAGCCAACCGGAAGCTCCCACCAATCGACAAGAAGGAGGCAGAGACAATTCGTGGTCAACTGGCAAAGTATCGAGCTGAGTGTCTCGAGAGAAAGCAGCCCCTGCAGGCTGAGGTCCCTGAAACGGGTGAAGCGAGACTTGAAGAGATCCTGGAACCACTCTATGCAGCCACGCCAGGGGAGTATCGAGAGGTTTACGTGTCGATCATCAAGCGAGAGCAGGCGCTTCGACTTGAAAGGATCCAGGAAAGCCGCGAGTTCTCAGTTCTAGAGGCCCTCAATGAAGCAGCAACGGAAGCGGGACCCGACGCCGATCTAATCCTCACTGAGAACGTCAAGGACGCCTTCAACAGACATCACCCGAATAGCAAGCATCAAGCAACCAACCGCAGCATAGGGCGAACACTCGCCAGGCTCGGATTCAAGAACGTACGCGTGGACCAAGCGGTGGCCAACGGAAGGACACTCACCCGACGGGGCTACAAGCCAGACCACGTTCTCCTCGAACGTCTGAACGTCCAATACGGCCTGGCTGAGCCCAAGGATCCCGATCTATCGTCATTATCGTCGTTATCGTCATCAACTATGAGAGGCATACTCCCTCGCCCTGTTGAGAGAGAGAAGACGGACACACACACTACTGATGACGATAATGACGATGATGACGAGAAGAGCCAAGGCGGGGGTATTTCCCTCCTAGAGAAGCCTGGCCTTTCGCCCCTTTCACAGAGAGAGAGGTAGGTGTAGGTCAGATGCCACGTTTCGCCATTAACTGCGTTGCTTGCGGTAGAGCAGACACTGTCCCATTTGAGCCAGATCCAAGATACCCAATCTACTGCAGACAATGCTACCGGGAGCAGAGACTCCGAGCGGGTGCATAGCGACCCCCCCTCCCTTCACTTGTATGTCAAACGGCATACAGAGAGCTGCGTAGACATGTCCTACCTCACAGCAAAAAAGACGAGGAGCCGCATCGCAGTCCGAGTTCCAACGGCGCTTCTGCAGACAGTCCGCGGGCTCGCCCTTCTCATGAGGTCTCCCATGGTGGGGCTCATGCAGGCACTCGTCATTTTCGGAGCAATACTGACCTTCCACGGACTCAAGGACCCTGAACGACTCGAACGATTCAAGACAACAGCCAAACAGAACCTCAGCGAACGCCAAAGAGTCCGCCCCCGTGGCCAGCAGATCGGACGAAGACTCGTTACGATGCGTCTCGCTCCTGGAATCATGGATGCAATCGCCAAGTATGGTGAGGCAGTTGGCCGGAACCGTAGCGATCTAATCGTCCAGTTCCTCGAACTCGGCACCAGAGCCTTCACAGAGAGCCAACTTGCTCTAGCACACGCGCTCCAACAAGAAATGCCAAGACCTGTTCTCTATGCTAGTCTGGTCCCACACTCTTCACAATAGTCACTGTTTCGAACCGCATTTGTTGCAGAAAACTGCGTGGGCTGGTATGGGAGCGCCGCAATCTATGCAGAATCTCCCGAGGGTAGGTCCTGAGGGGGGCTCTACCTTTGGTGCAACCACACTCGACGTGGGCAGAACATGTGCTGGGCTTCGCACGGGGGGCTTCTTGATTCCAAGGGTTAGAACTATCCCTGCGATGACGATCAATCCAATGCCACAGAAGAATAACAGTCCAAGCCCGGCAGGGCGTGTGTCGACTGTGACTGTTTTGGTGACATAGGGGCTGCTCTCTGTTGAATAGGAAGTGCTCTCTCTTAGCACGACTTCTTGATAGTACAGTTCGACCTTCAGCTGAATTGAGACACTCTTGGTATTCGTGTTCATGAAAGCGAAATAATAGGTGCCACTTGACGCGATGTTCGTTGTAAAGTCATATGAAATCGAGCCGAACCTGCTGGCGACGGCGGCAACCTTGAGGAGTGGATCACAACCTTTCGTCGTGTTCCACTTTCCCAATTGGGTTTCAGTTAGCATCCAGAAGTCAACCGGCCCGCCAATTGAGTTGAACGATCCGTGGACTTGCCCAGCATCAATAGATGCGTGTCTCCAGTCGTAGTACCCACAGTACTTCTTCTCCGGGGCTTCAAGGTCAATCGTTTCGCTCAAGACCACCTTCGAACCACTCTCCGTGACAGTCGACACTGCCGTTCCGACAGCCTTCGTGATCGTGGAAGTGGCAGTGACTTGCTGTGTGCTCGTGACCGTTGTGACCCGAAAACTCTCGTTGTATCCCGAGTATGAAAAGCCGGCTCCCAGAATCGCCAATAGCACTGCAAGGATGACGAGTACAGTGCCGGTTCTCATTGCCTTAAGCCACATTCGTTGCAGAACGTAGCGCGTGCGGGTAGCGGGGCGCCGCAGTTCATGCAGAACTTGCCAGTACTCGGCGCTGATGGAGAAGGTGAAACGGCAGGAGCCCTCTGAGCCACGGCAGTTGCCGGCGGGACCCGTTCCGTTCTTGGTGCAGCGCTCCTTGTCCTGCTGACGACCAGAGCAATTGCTGCAACAGCAATCAAGCCGATGCCGGCGTAGAATAGCACACCAAACCCCCCAGGACCCGTACTGGGAGTAACTTGTTCCGTGACGTAGGGTTTCTCTTGCGTCGAATAGTAAGTCGTCTCTCTTGTAATCGTGACCTCACTCGTCTGTACCCCCATGTCAGCGTTCAAAGTGATGTCGACAGAATATGGATTCCCATTCATGAATGCAAAATAGTAGGTCCCCGCCGAAGGTACATCTGCCGTGAATTCGTATCCGCTGTTACTTAACTTGGCAACAAATGGTCTTCCATTGCCGTGGAAGCCCCTGACTTCTGAGCAGTACCTAAGATTGCCCCATCTCGTGTAGTCCGCTTCATTCATCATCCAGAAATCTACTACGTGTTCCTTTCGGTCTGTGTGATAAGAAACATGCGTTTGCCCGGCCTCAAGGTACACATGACGAGAATCCACCCATCCACAATATTGAGAACTGCTTTCCAGACCCGACAGACTAATGATTTCGTCTTGCAGAATCCATTTCGTGCTGCTGGTTGTCGTGAGAACCAACTCTCGGCTCGTAGTCGCTACTGTCACTGTCGAGGTGGCAGTTATGGGCTGGCTGAGGACTAGAGGAACTTGCAGGCTCCCACTGTAATCCGCGTATGACAGTCCGGCTCCGACAACTGCAAGCACTACCGCCAAGATGACGAATACGCGACCGGCCTTCACGTTAGAAAACCCGGAGTACTATCATCCACGATTTCAGATTATATCTCTTGCCATCCTGTCGGTGTCCTGCATGCTCCGATGGACATCACGTACAGAGGCTAGATTCGACCTTTCAAGCTACTGACCGCTGCCTGGCTCCACAGTGTTCGCAGAACAAGCTTTCCGGCAAGATCTCTCTTCCGCACGAAACGCAATGGCGTGGGGCTTCGACAAGGCTCTCTGTTCCCGATAGCTTCTTCCCTCGTACTACTTGTCGCCTCATCAACGTGAGGACTGCCATTGCAGCACCAAAGCCCACTCCCACTCCGGCAACCAAATAGATCGGTATTTGGCTTTTCGTTTCTGCGAGTTCATTCCTTGCCTTGTTGAGTGTGTCTTCGAGGCGTGCTACCGCCTCCTTGGGTGGAACAGAATTAGGGCTGGCTTGGTTTGCAAGGTTGTGTGCTGCGAGTGCCGGGTGAATTGCAGTGTCATATTCCATTTTCGCGTATGCCGAATCCACCTCAATTAGTTTCTCTCTTGCTTGGCTGACCAGCCCCGCCACGTCAGGGTTCCCACTTGCTTGGGCGAGCAACAATTCTGTTTCCAGGTACAGTTGGTCTACATGGGCACGTCGCAGCGCGTCTTTGTCAATCTGTCCGAACTCGTAGTCATCGGTGAAGTATCCCATGGGGGAGAAAATGAAGTCGCCTACGTCGCCATACTGATGCGGGTGCATAAGACCCAACTCGTGTCCAACCTCATGGATTATGGTCTGAGTGAAACCCTCACCCTTCCCCTGCTGTGGCGGATCGACTTGATCGCCCCGAGTGAACTCCCATTGATTGTATGAAATGAAAACGCATTCTTTGAGAGCGATCCCGAGAAGGGCTCCTGTTTCCCAGTCAATCTTCCCGATTGACCATTTGTAAGTATAGGTGAAGTACGTTTCACCGCTGAGAGCAAAGGCAAACACCGGAATCGTGATTGCGTCTGGACTTGTGCGAGGGCTGGACTCAAAAGATTCGATGTTGTCGAGCATGTATTCATAGATTGGTCTGAGGTCAACAACGCCATAGCGCTCGGGTGTGGCAAAGACATTTCCCTCGATCCATGAATCAGTGTACTTGTAATGCGATCTGATTAGCTCGTGCAGCGGCTGAGTGACCTCTGGAAAGCTAAGGTTCACGGTGACTGTTGAGTACGGCACTAAGTCTCTGTAGGCCGCCGCAACTGTGTCCTTGTTCACAGTATCTTGTATTGGCACCTTGACCTTCTCTTCGGGATTGCGGTCGTCTAGTACAAAGACATCGATCTTGTAGTTCGGCGAATATTGCGGGTAGTAGACAAAATCCGGCGCAATGAAATTGAGAGTTGCTTGCCAAACGTAGTCGGCCAAGTATTCAGTAAGCCACTTCTTCCCGAACACTGAGGAGGTGTCGATGTTGTTGTCACCCAGAACCACTTGCAACGGGAGATCTTCCCATTCGGAGTTGAAAACAGGCCCCGCGCTCAGGTCTATGAACCATAGCCTATGATGGCCTCCCCAAGCGTTCATGTAATCCCGGTATCGTGACTTGTATCCCAGGTCCAAGTCAGTGTGAGAGATCCCGTAGTAGTGGGGCATCGATTTGGGAAGCTGATCCCCATTAGTTCTCTTGAAGGCTTGAACATCAGACCAACTAACCGATGGAAGTTCTGGCAAATAGGCCAGGATGATGGTCCAACCAGCTTCAGGATACCCGTCTATGTCCTCGCCATGGGCCCATAGCCAATCTTCGACCGAGTTTGCATCGTAGACCTCGTAGTCAATTGCGAGAGGTGCGAAATTGTAGTAGTCTTCGTTCTGTTTGTCTACTTGATATTGTCCGAACCAAGGATTCTTGCCGTGGCTTCTTCTGCCAATTGAGTGCAGGTAGCTCACGAGTTCCTCTCTGAAGGCAGTCGATGCTATCTTGAGACTGTACTCCGGCCGGAAGACAACGCCAGTACTGTTCCCGCTTTCAAGGTCGATGTTAGTGATCGAGTTCGGTAGATTCTTGAAAGATCCAGTCCACGTGAGATATGACGCATCAATCTCCCGTTCACTGAACCCAACCAGTACCACTTTGACCGGGACACTCACCGAACGACCAAAGCCAATAGCATCTCCCGCCAGGGGAAGAGCCACAAAACCTGGCATCAACAGACCTGCAATCAGAACAACGATGATCACACGTGAAATCGTGTGGAGAACTGTCATGGGTCGGACAGTCTGCTATCATGTCAGTGAACCCTCAAAAAGCAATGGGTCCGACGGGCCACGGAAACCCTACCCTTCCTCTGGAAATGTGACCGCGGAGATCGATGGGTTTCTTGGCCAAGTCCACTGCCAGGACTTGTTCTCGTGCTGTTTCTCTTGATAGATCAGCAAGTCAAAAATGACGGCCCAGACTCTCTTCAGCACTTGTCCAACGGTTGTCTGGCACCGCAATACTCACAAAATACGCTATCCTGCAGGATCTGCTTTCCGCATAGAATGCACCAGCATGAATCTCCACCCGGCTGCGCTTCCAACGATTCTGGGGAGACAGCGGCGGCAGATTGTGTTCTCAGATCAATCGTGTTAGAGTGCGCTATTGAAGCCCCTCGACTCCTCATTGAAAGCAACATCGCGATCAGGACAATGGCTGCCCCAGCGCCAAAGATTGCGTAGGGGAGTGTATTGTCGGCACGCCATTCGGCCGCGACGCTCTTTGGCCCCTCCATGGCAAGCGACGACGTAGGAGAAGTGGCGGTCGAATCGCCAATCCAGTGATCGAGTACGTACTTCCCGCCAAGCAAGCCCAGGATGCCTTCGGCGGGCAAGGGTGACGAGACTGAGAAGGTGGCGGTCGAATCTGCATCATACCACCCCGATCCCCGTGCATCTCCGATTGGGGACTCCACGGTCAGCAAGTACTGGGTCTTGAACCTCGGCGAATATGTGAGTGCATGCGAGACGGTGATTGTGCGTACCGTCGTAGTAGGTCCATCATCCCACCCAACAAAGACGTAGCGGATCCCGGAACCACCGTCGACTGTGGGTTCGACTTCCAAAACATGTTGGGAGCCGACAACCCAGTCGAAAATCACTGGAATCTGGTCGCTGCTGTATAGGATCCCGTCGACGCGAACCTTGGCGTTGGGGACACTCGGATCAAATTGGACTATGGAGACGGGTTTGCTAGCCATTGCGATTACAAAGTTGCTTCCTTGCTTTCCGATGACTTTCACATAGATGCCGCTTGATCTGTCTTCCCATGCTTCATTGACCTTGCAGGTTGCGTCATTGATCGATTCGGTCTCTGGATGACAGTCCATGACCTTAACGATGCCCTCGCCGCTTCGCTTTGTCCCGTCTATCTGAGTAATGAGCAATCCCGAGTCGGGTAGATACTCGTCCACTCCAATCTTTTCCCTGACTTCGAGGAGATAGTAGGTGGGCCCGGACAAAGCGACTTTGAGCGCTCTCGTGCCTGACAGATCTCCGACCCGATTGAGCGTCCGTACTGAACCGTCTGAAGTCACGCTGATTGACTCGCTCGATAGCCAGCCGAGCTTAATCCTGCTCCATGACTCGAGCCCGGTAGGATATGATCGATCATTGCCAGGACCACCCGAACCTCCACTTGCCATGAGAGACCAAAGACCAACGTACTTGTCCGTCTGAGACTTGTCGCGTTTATTGTAAAGGTCCGGTAGACCGATGGTGTGGCCGAACTCGTGTGTGAACGTACCGAAGTTCAATACGCCAGCTCGTGTAATCTCGGACGTTGATCCCCCACTGTCGAATGTCTTGTGTCCGCAGGCAACGTCCAGCCCACTCATGTACGCGGACGGCCAGAGCAAGTCGGTGTTTTCTCGATCCAAGTCTTGGCCACGGCCCGCATAGACGACCATTATGCTCTGATATTGACTGAAATCAACCCCGCTTGCCAGTCTGCATGCATCTGCAATCAGTTCAGGGTCCCTCTGATCGCTCCCGGGATCATTAGGATCGGTGTCTCTGCCGTAGTACGCTTCGTCATGACCTATGTCGATCCAGCCAACTGTATCGCCGATGACGTTGAATTGGCCATAAGAAACCTCATGCCAGTAGTTGTTCATGCGCGTGAAGACCATCTCATTAATCGCGTCACGTGATTCTTCGTGTTTGATATCGGCAAACTCCACAGGAATCACGATGAGTTTCCAATCCCCGGTATGTCCCTGTACATCAAAGGGCCCAGCAGGCGATGTTCTTGAAGGACTACGGTCTGCGACTGCGGGACCTCCCGACATTCCACTTGCGGCAGAAACCGAGCCAACGTTCACAGCCAGAGCTGCTGTCAGAACAAGAAGCGCTACCAGATAGCATTTGGCACAAAAGGGTGATACAGACCTCAAGTAGCTGTCGATGACTGGGTCGTTCGTGGATCTATAATACGGTTGCGTGGCTCTGCATGGTCAGTGAGATCACATCAGTCAAGAGACAGCACTTGGTCTTCTTTCGCATCGTAGTATCTTCAATCAGGAGACAACATTACCCGTTTTCGCGAAGAAGCATGAGTTCTGGAAAGATTAACGTGAACCATACTCTTCTCTAGTTTCGTTTGTTCCTACCTTCAGGATTGTGCGTGTCTAGACCGTGGGGCCGAACTTCAGGAGAACGATTCGCCCCTAGGGCCCTGTCGTGCAGAGTATCGAAACGTGTCTGGAGGGCACGAGAAGACACGGATGACTTTGCGGGACCTGTACGTCGATCAGAATCCTTGAAAACTTGAAAAAGAATCATCAGGACATCTACAGGCCTATTTTCGAAGAGGGACCGGTCTGGCCGATGACTACTCGGACAGCCCGGACCACGTGAAAAGCGCTAAATGTCAGTCCGTCGCAAGTCTACTGAAGTTCCGCTATGAAGACTGCGACCGCACTTGCTGTGCTGGCGCTAATCCTTGGGGTTCTCGGAGCCGCGGTATCCTTCTCGGGATACAATGAGAGCCTGGCACTCGTCACGACAACTCTAACTCAAGTTGTTCCGACAACGACCACGGAAACCAGCGTGTCGAGGACTAGCAGGACGGCCTGGATCTTGCAGCAGGTGTTCGACTTGGAAGGAACTGGTGACTTTACACAGCGCTATTGCGGGGTCTACGAAGACTACATTCACGCGACCCTTAATGCGGGGTTGATGGTGCATGTGTCATACAAATCCGAGAGAGGGCAATCGGTTAACTTCTGGCTGCTCAGCGAACGCCAACTTCAGGATTGGAAGCAGTTGCGCGATTGTGTTCTGGTAAAAACCTTCAACAGGGTCACCGCTGCGCGCATGGACACAAGTGAGTATGAATTGACGACGAACATACCATCAAGCGGGGAATACTACTTCGTTTTCCTCAATCCACATGGAGACCCCGTAACCATATCATTGAACGTCGATGGTGGAGTGCAAGAGATGGTAACAATCGCTACAAGTGTGCGTACAATTTCTTCAACGAAGGTGAGCTTTGACACACATCCTGCAGGATTTGGCTTACTATTCTACGCCGGCATTGGACTTGTTCTTGTTGCAGCCGCAGTCCTTGCCATCAGCAGAAGGATAGGTGCTGTTTCGAGCCCAGCACGTGTTCCGCCAGCAACCGCTGTGGCTCCCGCGGTTACACCTTCTCCATCAGCGCCGAGTACTGGCAAGTTCTGCATGAACTGCGGCGCCCCGCTACCCGCACGCGCTACGTTCTGCAACGAATGTGGCTTAAGGCAGTGAAGATCCGCGCTTTGCTCTAAGTGGTGGATATTCTCTCGAAAGGCCACCGCACCACTACAGCCTGGCACCACATTCTTGGCAATATACACTCCCGCGAGGAATCCTTGCCCCACAATCGTAACAAAACATAGTTGACGCGGGAGCCGGACGTGCGATTCCCACTGTCTCAGGTGACTTTAGCGCTGCAGGCTTGCCCCGAGTCTCGCTTGAACCCTTGACTCTACTGATTGTGGCAACACTGATTCCTCCAAGAACCAACGCTACTCCGAGAAAGAACGTCACACCCAATCCCGCCGGCTCAGAGACAACTCGCACCACTTGCGTCGGGACCCATTTGGTCGTCCAAAGTGTGCGGTACTGTGTCACAGTGACTTGGGTTGGGGCCAGCTCCTCCCATGCGTCCAGAGTCACAGTCACAGAGTCTTGCATGTGATTCACAAAGTGTATGTAGGCGTCTCCGTCCGACGTGACGTCAATCGTCATCTCATACGATTCTCTTCTTATAGAGAATTGGTGTGGAGGGTTGTTGACAACAGAACAAGGTCCGCTGCTTACACCCCCTCGATAGCTGGAGGAGCCGCCGACAGATGTGACGTACAAGAAGAAACTCGGACCGCTCGCCAAAGCGCCAGATGGCTCGGGACGCGCTGCTACTGACGTGTAGGATATGTGCAGTTTCCCCACTTTGGAAGGCAAATAACCATAAGCGTAGGCACAATATGCACCTGGCTGCTCCCCACGGATAGTAAAGACATCATGCACTGACTGTGTGCTCGTAGTCCATACCACAGATGATTCAGTCCTTGTTGCCGTGGCCATAGTTGAGGCAACGCTTGTCGATTCAGTGGTCGTCACTGTCACAATCTCCGAACTTGCGCTGTACCCCGTCCATGACAAGCCGACACCCAAAGCGGCGAGAACTATCGACACAACTAGAAACAGATCCAATGCTCTCACGGCAGAGAACCACTCTCAGGTCAGCAGACCAGTTCATTATGTGAGCCGTTCAGGATTTCAGACTTTGTATCTCCCTTTCTCTGTCCACTGGAAGCGTACGGGTCGTTCACGTCTGGGACTTGAGTGATTGTGATGAGCGGTGGTTGTGTTCGCGAACCTCTAGGGTGGGGCTCCACCGTGAGCTGAAACCTTCCGTAATTCGGTTTCCGCCTTTCTATCGCAAATGCCTTATGCTTGCAGTAGTAGACAGCTCTGATATTCTGTTCAGTGATGCGAATGACTGACACTGGTCAGTCGCCCTCTAAACACTTCGTTGTGCTACCGCGTTGCCCCACTTGTGGGACCGAGACACCACTTCATGCACAGGTCTGCCCCAGTTGCGGATCCAGCATGAAAGTCAAGGCTGCTCCCCGAGAGACCTCACAGTTCTGGGATGAAGGGTCGTGGCAGGAAGCGCCCCCGAAATACAGAGAGGCCAGGCAACCCTCGCAAGTTCGTAGACACAGATTTCATCTACGTCCCCAACTCATCGGCACCATTCTCCTACTGATAGTCGCTTTCTCAGCAGGGCTCGCGGTTGGGCCGTACATCACGCCGTACAGGTCAACACAGAACCTAGGGCCGATGACAGTCACCATTGTGACGACTGTTGAGACTACCTTGTTCACTACCGCGAGCGCCTCGTATCAAACAAGCTCAGCCACTGCGTTGCAGACGACGAGCGGTCAGAAGCCCAAGTGGCTTGGTTCTAGTGCGAATGTCGTATCATATCTGCAAGCAGCTAGCTACGTCGGCCAATCCAAGGCGGTTGAAGGCACTATCGTGCGCACGTATGTCTCAAGCAAGGGGACTGTGTTCTTGGACTTTCACGATCCCTACCAAGGATACTTCCAAGTCACGATTTTCGCAAGCGACGTGAAGAACTTTCCATTCTCGCCTGCGTCATTCTACCTCAACAAGGAAGTCAGAGTCACGGGAACGATTCAACTCTACGAGGGAGCTCCTGAGATCATCGTGCATTCGCCGTCACAGATTGAAGTTGCCAATATGGGCTTCAACTATCCGTGAGATCCTCTGGGGCATCATGGCTCGGTCTCCTTCGGTACCAGATGAACGCGAGTAGGGCAGCCGCCATCACAATCAACGCCACAGCGGTTTGGAACGGAATGTTCACCGTGGGAATTGTGATACTTGGTGCTGTGGTGCTGATCGTGAGTGTCAGAGTTGCGGGTTTGCACCCAGCTTTCTGTGCCGTGAGCACGAAATTGCCGTTGGATATTCCAGACGGCAAAACGATCACGTACTCGCCCACAGGAGGCACAACGTTTGCCACTTGTCCTCGGAAGGTTGATCCGTCGACACCTAATGACACGTCGGCTCGTGTCTTCACTCCAAGCGTGTCAATCACATGAAGTCTGATGACGCCATAGTCCGTGCTATTCAGGGCGATGCTCTCAACAACGATTGAAAGCTCGTCGTTCTTTGGCAGCTCGGGCGGCAAGCAGTTGGATCTCACCATTGCCGTGTACCAGATTCTAGCAGTTGCGATTATTGCCGTGTTGGTCCTGTTCTCGACAATCCTGGTGAGTTCAGGACTCCACTCTAGCTCCTCGTCGATGAGGGTTCTATTGGTGTATGACAGGAAGGAGTGGCTTTCAATAGCGGCATCCAAGACAAACGCGGTCACGTTGCTGATTGGTTCGATCATTCCCACATCAGCGGGAGTCACTAGCCTGAACTCCGATAGATGGGCAGCGGCTGCGGATTCAAACAGCTGGTGCACGCCAACGCCGCCTCTGGTCTGAGGATCGTAGTAGAGCGTGGTGTGATAGGGTTGTGTGGCGTCTGCCATGTAGTGTGCAATTCTTCCAGCATCAAGGAACATACTGTTCCAATCGTTCGCTCGTATCGCCGACTCCATTTGAATGGTGAACTGGTCGATTGCTTGTGGGAGGGTGCCTGTTGAAGGGTCGTTCATGCTCCAGATTTCGAGGTCTATGAAGTGTCTTGATCCTTCGTTGGGGTCACTCTCGCGATAGTACGTGTCTGGGTAGGCTGTTGTTTCGTTGAGCAACCACTCATAGTATTCGAAGAACTGTCCCCACGGACTCGGAAGTAGCTCTATGGCGACTTTCGCGATTATTGGGTGACTATCAATCGACCATGCCGCTGCAGGGTAGGGTATAATTCCGATTTGGCAGATGCAGAAAACCGCGAGCGCAAGTCTGACTAGGCCGCCCACGGTACACACACTGCCCTATGATAGCTAAGGTTAGCTCTCTCAAGAACTCTCTCGTCGGAAAGGAAAGACATCACAAGTGGTATTCCGCTGTAGGACAGGCATCGCTCGTGTGTTGCGAGATGTCTATGTTGGCCAAGACAACGAACGCATCTTGAGAACTTGAATCCAGAAAATCAAGATGCTTGCGCTTTGCGTTATGCGTCCCACACCACCAGCCCCTTGTTTTCCGGTGTTCTTGCGTTTGGATGTGGGAGGCTTCAGCTTGCCGGCCTAGCTGTCATTCAGAGATCTCGTGCTGATGGGGCTACGTTGAACCTTCGTGACTGTGCGCTTCCCCCTCGTCGAAAACGCCAAACGTGGGGCACGGGGGGAGGAGGGGATATTCTTTGACGGATAAGAAGTTCAAGGGCTACCTAGATCGGCTACGCGAGAACGTCGATGCGTTGGATGAGGCTATCGCGAATGCTCGCGCGATGAGTAAGAAGAAAGGCAAAGATGCAAACGCGTTACAGAACGTCACTATCGCAGTACACTACGATGACGGCTCCATGAAGAACATCCAGACAGACCTTCTTGTATTCACAGACATGCGCGTGATTGACAATCTACTAGGTATGGATCTGATTCAGAAGATCGGCACTCTTGTCGTCACCTCGGCGGCAGCTTGGTTCGAAGACGCCTGATCGAGAGGTTTAGGCGACGTACTGGACTAGTCTGAACATGAGACAGCCCTATCCTCCGGCTCCGCAGCAGCTAAGTGCCGACACGTGATCTTCTAAGGGGAGATAATAATGCCGAAACTTGTCGAAATTGAGGGGATAGATGAGGCTGGCCGAGTGGGGGATAGAATCTTCGTAGTCAGGCTCGGAGTGCCTCTGCCCAGCGAGTCCACCGTCATGCTTCAGAACTTGGAGCATTTCGACAATCTGCTCGTTCGGCATTCAGATTTGCAGGGAAGGGATGCAACAAACCTACTGAAGTATGTGAGAGATCTACTGGACAATCCGCACTTATCTTCTACAATCTTCGTGTTACGAGAGAACACTCAGCTCAGACTCCTGAGAGAACTCCTGCGGTTGCAGGGAGAGAGCCACTTTGTCCATCGTAAGACATTGATCCAGATCATAAGAGGAGAGCAATATCGGACTGAAGACCTCTCCAACGTAGTCAATGATCTCTCGGTCCTAGAGAGGGAGCCAGTGTATGTTGAATCCTTCGTGAAGGCATTCGCTATCCGGAAGGTCACGACGAAACTTGAGACCCTGTCCCCGCTGCTCCGCGACCCGAGGCAAATTGACAGACTGATAGTCATCCAGGTGGACGGTGGATTTCCATTCGTCTTTTGGTGGAAGGATCTGATCGATTCAGGTCTCTTGCCCAAGATGAAGAGGGGAACGGTCTTTTTTGCCGGCATTACCAATGCAGATGGACATTACCCTCTAGTGTCCGCCGCAGGTGCTGTGGCGTCTATTCTTCACAAGTATCCGCAATACAGTCACCTGTATCCGATTCGAGAACTGGAAATCGAAAACGACAGTGAACTGCCAGATCAGAGTTTCTATCGCGGACATATCACCTCCCTCACTCGCCCCACATTCCAATTCAGAATGTTGTTGATCGGTGACATTGGAGACACCCTGCGTTCCCTGTTACCATACGCATTCCACAAAACGCAGAGAACGAAGACTTGGGAAGCTTTCGAGATCGAAAAGAGCGTCGAAAACTTCCTAGCCACCTACGGGGCCGGAGGACCAGAAAACACAATAGGCGTGTATGGAGCACTAAAGACTCCTGCTGACAAGGACGGTGTCAAGCTCCTCCGTGACGAGGGTTACCCCTGTTATCACACCAGCGAGCTTAAGCCCAGTCTTGAAGGGCTTTTTGGAGATCTTGCTGGCGAAATAGAGTTGCTTCCCTCTGGGAGAAGGAGCACCATGCAACTAAAATTGAGCACGCTACGAGAGAAGTGTCAAAAAGAGTTAAAGTGAAAGTGAGGGTATGGTTGCGGTGTCTCGTTTCTTTTACAGACTGAGACGCTTTGACGGGTAGTCAGAGCGCCTTTTCGTCGTCAAACCGAACACCCCTCTTGTGCAGATATAAAGGTTTCACCTCCTCGCATGGGTGTGTCAATGGACCGGGGGATGCTTTCAGGGCCTCCTCTGATTCGCCATTCCACTTTGCGAGTAGCCTAGCCACTTTCGCCATAAGGTTGGCCTTTCTAACCCAAGCTGCCCTCTGGTTCCGACGGCTGCCATAGAAGGCCTGAGGTCTCTGATCCAAGAGTTTCAGAAACCCAGATGTTGTTCTCGTCTCTTGCCTCGAACGAACCCAATTGCGCCAATCCTCTACAGTCGCATATTGGATGCCTCCTTGGAATATCGCGTCCGTGATTATCGCACCCATGTGGGAGAACGGAAGGTCAGGCATAGCTTGCGGCCTGAGTTCTCCCGAAGACATAAGCAATTGTAAGCGACTCGCGAAGCGCTCGACATCTCCTTTCCCGCTGTCTCCAGACAATGAGTAGCACTCCATTCACGGTATGGTCAGGCCTTTTGCAGAGGATTGTGGTAGGTGCTATCGAGCATTTGGTCCGTTTTGACTCCAGAAGCTTGGGCGATCCATACGAGTCCAGACGAAATCTCTGCGAATTGTGGCAACGAGCCGAACAAGGGCCGTTGTGTCAATTGCGAGCGATGCAACAACGGAGAGACCTGTGTGAGAATGAGGAGAACTTGACCGAAGGACCCGGCGCCTCTTCCATGGGTCAACCCAGATCAGCGCCTTCATCCCAACAACCAGACTCCCATCACGTAACCGGCAAGAACTAACAATCCTACGTTCACCGCAATTAGGAATGCCGTTGTAATTAGGCCCAAGGGTATCTGACCATACCACTGTTCCTTGGCGCTGAATCTCCTTAGTTCGGAATGCTGTTTCTCGGTTTCCTTTATTCGCTCAAGCCTCCGGGATGAGCGGCAGACGTACTTCCAGAAATTGAATGTCAGGATGAGACTGAACACTCCTCCAACCACAAGCAATGCAGCAGACATCCAGGATGGGAGACTGGTATCCTTGGAGAAGATGAATCCAATAACCACAGAATCGACCACAAGAATCGCCGACGGTATTTGCCAAGTCAGTGTAGTGCCTACGATCTTCACTGCACTCTCGGTATTCTTCTCGCCAACGTCGCCCATTCAACAAATGCGGAAAGACTTGTCATAAGAAAGGCAAGCAACTCTGCCAAGAGCATGTGGTCAAAGATGTTTGAGCTTGGCGACATCCGCTCCCGCAAAATACTCCTCCTTCTTTGCTTCTGCGATTTGACGTGGCACAATTCTCTGCCGGAGCCATAACGTGAGCAAACTCATGAAGAGAAAGCCAGAGGCAATGGAGAACCAGAAGAGCACAAGAACAGCAGATGCCATGATCTCACCTCCTGTTGCGCTCCAAACATCTCAGTTCCGTTTCCACAGCCTGCATGCATAGCTGTAGGCTCCGGCGGGTTCTTGAATGTTGCAGGGTTCCGCTTGGAGTGAGTGATGACGT
>Ga0315289_10001546_pt1 | contig 35875 bp, 31 predicted proteins | sample YL17G11_40_MG_FD_203452 | JGI IMG/M metagenome (GOLD analysis project Ga0315289, IMG submission 203452) | Sediment microbial communities from Yellowstone Lake, YNP, Wyoming, USA - YL17G11_40 | ecosystem: Environmental > Aquatic > Freshwater > Lake > Sediment | place: USA: Wyoming | collected...
TTGTTATATGCGGATCATTTCCTTCCAGATTTAACCTTATATAAAATTCCCCCGGGTTCAGAGTAACAACATTTCCATCCTTATCAAGTAAGTTAGGGCATGGCCTTTCTCTTAGAAAATTTTTCCCAAATTTAGCATAAGGCTTCCCATCGCTAAATTCATATAAACTAACGGGATTATTATCAACTGTCATAGATGCCATCGCAATATCAGCTAGGAGATAATCTTTCGCCTTTGTTATTACATAAACAAGATAAGCATCCGCATTATCATATTTGTTAGCACCTAATACACGCACACCTTTAATTACCGGCGAATCGTCAAGGGCGTTTAGTATCGCCTGGGCCTGTTGGGGTTCGGTTAAATGGTTTATGCTCTCGATGGTGACAGCATTGCCTAAGTGCCTTTGACTACCCAGTGAAACTACACCATCTCCTCCGTTTGCATAAACTTCATTAAGTGTTTCGCCCGCTGGAAAAGTAAAGGCGTTTCCAAGGCCTAGGAATTTATTAGTAGCCCACAATTTTAAATTAAGATTCGTATTTTTCCCGGCTATTGTTTTAAAATCTACTGGCATACCCAAGTTATTATTACCAGTGGCGAGAAATGTATCTGCTCCCAGATAACTTGCCGTAACTTCCGCAGTAACTACTTTATCCCCTTCAATGCCAAAAACAACATCATAATAATCCACATCTTGATTTAAGCGTAGTTGATTTACTGCCGGACTCTGAGGCTTAAGTCCCACGGCATCGGATGTATTGAGTAAAAAAGAAATGTGATCATATCTAGATTTTAGATTTTTTGCCAATTTCATATATGCGATTTGCTCTGACCGGGAGAAATCGTTACTAGTAAAAACTGCTTTTGAATGATAACCGCTTTCTTTCATGAGTTCTGGCAGTTTTTCGTTTTTAACTTTATCTAGAAGCCAAAGTGCGCTTGCATGTGGCGAACCTGTATGTGGCGTACCTACAAAAACTACGCGATTAATATCATTTTTATAACGTTCTTTTTTTAACAAAGATCTAGCAATCAGTCCGCCCATGCTATGAGTTACTAAATTAACTTTTTTATTTGGACAATCTTGTGGTATGGCTTGCTGAGCCTCCCATATATAAACAGATAAAAGCTCATTTGCTATTGTGGGAATATTTCCCGTGTTCATCCATTCATAGGTGCAGAATGGGAAGTAGGTAAAAGGTTTTGCCGAAGAATTTGTATACTCATATTTTAATTCACCTGTTTGTGTGTTAATAAAGTATTTTTCCAGTTCATTTTTAGTATACGTCCATGTATAATCGCCACTGTTTATTCCATGTACAAAAACTATAGGCGCTGCTACATAAACCTCGCCCCCGAGAGCTATTATGCAGTTTGTCAGCCCGAAGACGAGCATAGATATAGCAAATATTATTGTTTTATTCTTTCGGTTTAACATATAAGGTACCTTCTTTAATACCAGTTGCCACATATGCTATCAAGACAGATGCAAGTATAATCACAAGCATAATATCGTATGGACCAAACATTAATCTGTTAGCAACAAAAGCGAGACCCCCTACAAGGTAAATGAGAATATGTCCTGCCACTATCAAAATACAACTCAAAACTCCGAAGATAAGGCCTAAAATACCATATAGTATACTAAGGCCTACCATATTTTTTCTAATGGCATTTTTTTCTACTTCTATTTTTTCAAAAAGATTTAATTGGTCTATAAGAATAATTAAAGCCAATAAGTTCACAAGCAAAATTACGAAAAAGATAACGATATCTAAGCCGTATAAATTAGCAAAATGACTATATGCCCACGAAACCAACAAAAGAATCAATGCCCATAAAACGGTAATTCCTAACCCTGTTATATTGCGGATAAGAATACCGCGTTTTTTCATTTCCATTATATCGACCTTTTATTCAAAAACACTGTCAGGTATCCCTGTATTAAGTTGTATGTTTGAATAAGAATTTGTTGTCGTATATAGTTGATTGCCTGCTTCGTTATAGGCAGTTTCTGTCATGGTCTGAAATCCCCAAATACCGCCTGTATTTACAAGGTTAGTGTATTCGGTAATAAAAAGCCCTATATAATCGCCATCCTTAACATGCTGTTCGGACTTCGCAATTACCCCTTTGCCGTAGTCAATGTAATCGATTTGGTATGGATATTCCTCTGTTTGCCCTTCTTGGATTGACTTAATGGCATAAATGTCTGTTGCGAGATCATAAGAAATAATAGTCCTCGTCATATTTACCGGCGTTCCTGTGCCTGCGGGAGGTCTTATATATATTCCGGATTCAGGAGATATTTCTTGTATCTTCTGCTTATTCCCCTTTTGCCATATCTTAAGTTGTGTGACTGGCGGTGCCCAAGGAGCATTTGAAGTTACGGTTATATCGGCCATTACATCCTGGATAAGCTGGTCATTAGCGACAACACGAGCGATAACATCATCGGCGGTAAACGGAACGGTGCCGGAAGTTGTTATATTAAATGTTGCTATTAAACTTGGGTTGGAGGTAGATTGTGCCTGTATTGTACAAAGCGTGCCTGGAGAAGTCGTTGTAGTGAGTTTTACTTTGGCATTTCCATATTCATTGGTATTGGTACTCCCTGACGACAATGTTCCCGGACCACCTGTTATTTGGTAGGTTATTCCACTATCAGGTATTGGGTTAGCATTCGGATCTTCCAGCCTAACAATTAAATCCATGTCTGCGCCGGGTGCCGGATGTGCAGTATCATCTGTAACTTTTATTAAACTACCCGCCGTTCCCTCTTTCGTGTCTATGTGAAATATTACTTTCTTACTTGGAAAATTCTGGTCAAATACTTCGATTAAATTTGTAACGGAGGCATTGGCATCTGTATTAAGAACGCCTGTAGCCTCGCCACTTGCGCTTGTATTAACGACGGCTTGAACCATTGAGCCACTGCCTTGTATTATATGATATTCAATCGGCTCGCTTGAAGCAGGCGCTCCATCTTTTTCCAATCTAATAGTAAGCGAAACTTGCGACCCAGCTATTGTCTGTGTAGGGTCATATTCGTAGACATCCGTTGAGACCTTAGTAATGTTATAGTCTGAACTAACCGTTGAGTTAACGGTAATTGTATCCGATGAGCTATTCCCTACAACGTCATAAGCAGTAGCCGTAAGCGTATTTGCTCCGTAGCGAAGGTCAACATTTTCAGCTGTGAAGGTATTACCGTCTATGGTTGCGAGCGCTCCATTAACCATAACATCACTTTCTTCGCTTATTGTTCCAATAACTGTTATAGGTGCTGTGTCAAATGCAGCGCCATCAAGCGGTGATGTTATAACAACCTCTGGCGGCGTTGTGTCCAGGGTGATATTCACTGTAACGGCACTGCTCTCCAGACCGTAGATACTTCTTGAGGAAATCAGGAGAATTTTATCTCCATCTATTCCTAGGTCATAAGAAGGTATTGTCCATGTAGTTTCGCTATCTATTGGAATATATTCTTCTCCGTTGATAACTATTGAACTGTTGATATCCTTTGTTCCTTCTATAGTTATGTATCTCTGATTTGTTACGGCAGGTAGCGGCTCTATTTGTGGCGCAGAAGGTGCTGAAGGAGCTGTTAACTGTGCGCCCATATTACCGCCATCATCTGCTTGGCCTATACAAGGTGAACCTGTATCTAGCGAAAAATCATAATTAACAGGACTGACAAAAAGCGGGTCAGCCGAGATGTTCCCGCTAAAGCTTGTAAGGTCAAACTCTGAGGAATCTTCATCAAGCCAGTATTTATGAATAGTACCCCATATATCGTTATGATGTATAAGGCCCTTTCTTTCATCAAACAAAGTGCCGTCAGCATATGTTAGAAATAATCCATAATCGCCGTCCATAATTATGTTATTTTTTACTTCGGGTTTTTCCTTATGCATACGCAGGATGATGCCATTTTTGTTATGATAAAGGGTGTTGTTTTCTATCTGGCCTAGGATAGCACCGCCGAAAGCCTGAGCAAAATAATAAATACCAATGTCTGTATCCAGTATAATGTTATTTATTATTTGAGGGGCAGTGTCAGAGTTATTATACATGTTCCATATCTGGATACCTTTGCCATAATGTTCCAGACTTGGCATGATAAGACAGTTTTGAATGGTAGGGGCAGAATTAATGATCGTTATTCCCGCATCATCCTGCAATGAGAAACCGTTATAATAAGTGTTTGTATAGGTAAGGAAATCGCCTTCTGGAAAAACTATGGTGACATCTCTTAGGGTAGAGCTACTATCCTGAAAGGAAATTCTACCGCTAATTACCACTGAATTGTAGGATTCGCCGGTAAGGTCTACGCTATCTTTCATTACTACATCTTCAAGGTATATACCGGAAAACAAAAAGACCGTGTCGCTTGACACGGCTTGATCTATTGCACTTTGGATACTCTCGCCCGGATGGACCTCTATTGTAACGGCGTATACTGGGCTTATCAATGCCGCCGTTAACAGCAAAAAGAAAAGTATCCCTTTAATTTTATATTTAGCCATCATTGCATCCGTAGGTTAGTCAATGTAGCTCTTAATGTTATAGCAAATAAGGGCCATATAAGTATATCATATTTAAGAAATAAGTCAATAGCGAATATCTGTCTTTTTTTCCACCTAACTATTTTCCTGCGCTTGCTATAAAGACTTTCCCTGCCATTGCAAGGACTCTATAACAAGGGCTACGACGAAGGTTCTGGGCTACAAAAGGAAAATCTATTTGCTATGCCTCTAACCTCTCCATAATAGAGCGGTATGCTTAAAGAGACATATTCAGGTGGGTCTTTAATCGTCGAGAAGCTTTGATGGGTCAACCTTGAGGGCTTTTGCAATTCTATGGATAGTATCAATCTTTACAGCAGGGGGCTTCTTTCCTTCTAATCGCTGGATATATTTATAATCAATTGCGGTCAACTCGGCGAGTTCCTCTTGTGTAAGCCCTCGGCTTTTTCTAAGCTTCTTGATTTTCTGGGCGAAATGGAGCCTTATATTATCTTTCATACACCGTATTATGCTACGGTTCTTATGTTATTGACACCTAACCGCGCTACGGTGTATATTAGCCGTAATGACAACCGTTATTCCATACACATTACTGGCTAAAGACATCAATAAGTGCATTCGAATTCTAAGCGAGAAGTTCCGCAAGTGGCCTTATAACTTCTTCACCGAGAGCGACGCACATTCCTACCTCTATTACTCGTTTTTCAGATACGGTAGTCCGGCCCTTAAGAAACTATATTATTCAAAGGACCACAGGAAGACCGTCTTAATACATAGGGAGTATGCCACATTCTTTAGGTATTCTCAGAAGAAGTTAAAACTATGCAAACTGAACGAACCCGAAGGAATATGCGGGCACTACGATATGGCTGTTTTGAATCCGGCATTTGTCGAATGCCACGAGATACAACAGGTGATATCCAAGGATAACAAGATTAGGCAAACTGTTCAATTTGCTGACAACCACCTCTTAGCTGCTATAGAGTTTAAGTTACTGCATAAGCCTTTAACTCAAGCCTTGAAGGACGAAATTAATAAGGACTTCGTGAAGTTAGGATGGGCTTTAGATACGGGGCAGGCTAAAGAGGCTTGTATGCTGATATTTAACCGCTACGGAAAAGAAGATAAATACTGGGAAGTGCTCGACGAGCTCAGAAAAAGGAATCCTAACATCAAATTAATTTATCAGGAATCGTATTACGACAACGGGAAGCATAAGACATTTATAAAATCACACATTTAGCTCAGCAACTTAAACGCCTCGCCGTCGTCTACCCTCACAACATTATCGAAATGCTCTGCGAAGACATCGCCGCCTAAGGTATGAATAGGGATTACCGCCTTTGGCTTCAGGGCTTCTGCTAATCGCTTCAGGTCGTTCAAACATGCGTGACCGCTCGTATGTATTTCAGTCATGGGGATGTTAAACCTCTGAGAGAGCTCCTTAAACTTCGGGTCACGCTCGAGATAACCCTCCCACATCGAGTAGATGTAGTGGGCTTCGTTCAGGGGCCTTGCTTCCTGCAGTTTTGATGCGAGACGATTCATTATGCTTAAAGGCAGACGCAAGACTATGTTCTGCCTATTAGCCAGTATCTCGTCTTGGCTAATCTTACGAGGCTTATAGTCGTAGAGTAGCTGCTTGTCAAGGTTAGCGACGACGGAATCGGCGTGATTCCTGATATAGAATATGCGTATATTGTCAGAGGGATATGGAGGCAGGGAAGAATCAAACTTACTCTTTAACTGTTCTAAGAGATAGAACTGATATATATCTATTATAAGTAATTTATTTGATTCTTTAGAGGCAACTTGCATAGATATTAACCTATCTATATTGCTACCAGAAGATATAATAAAAGATATATCTTTTTGAATAGAGAATATACTATACATAGCCTTCTCTACTGCCTCCTCACTACTATAGCCTATACTATGGTCTATACCTACGGTCGTACCTTCTAAAAGGAGACAGTCTATATCTCGGATAGGGTCAGATGTCAGACGGTCAAACAATAACGACTTGCGTCCGTGACCGCTTACGTCGCCGGAGTAGAATATCCTTTTGCCTTCTACCTCGATTAGTAAGGAAGATGCACCGAAGGCTGAGTGGTCTATGAGATATGATGTTATAGTAAACGAGCCTATATTAAATGGTTTATAATGCTCAAACGTCTTACAGTGTTCGAGCATCTTTCTATGGACATTATCCGGAGCATAGAAAGCGTTGCCGGCCGTTATGACAGTCTTAGATTCTTCGCTAAGATAGATAGGTATGTCGGGGTGAACCCAGTCCATTAAGCCGTAATGGTCGAGATGAGGATGGGAGAGTATGACGGCTTTCACAGACGGCACTTGATTAGCATACACACCATCTGCATAGGGAAGTATGCCGTTCTCGATGGAAGGATTCTTAATCGCTTGCTCATCGAGTTCAGCCCCATCTCTGGCCATTAACGGCGTGCCGAGGTCTATGATAATTCGGTCGTTGTTGCTGCGGATTTCAACACAGCTGCCGCCGATAGTATGAGTGCCTCTGTGAATTATTACTTCTACCATTGTGCTCCTCTAAGCTTTGTCGTGCCTTGCTAAAAGATGCTTGAGCTCTTTTATCGTCGCAGGTTTAAAATCGTCGTCTCTTTCGACGCCGAGACCAAGCTCATTCTTATAGTCCTTTAATTCCTGCAACCTGAAATAACCGAGTCTTGTATCGTCTCCCAATATAAAGCCGAAGAATGTATCTTTGCCGTCGAACTCTGTCACATACCATGCGTTATTATTGTGCGGATCATGGTACTTTATAAAGATGACGGCGTTTTCGCCAAGCCACGCTTGCTCATAGAGCTTAGGCAGTTTATTTATATAAGCTTCTGGTAATAATTCCATTTCAACATCTTACCTTTTTAATAAACTCAATGAAACGCAAGCTCGCATGTCTGTCTAACATCAGGTGATACCCTTCGCTTCCAATATCAATATGAACTCGTCCGCGTTGTTTCTTACCCCACGTATTGTGAACTTTGGGTCCGAAATAACTTTCGTCCTTAGTATATGTAACTTCGCCGTAGCTGGCTTGTTTTGCATAGCTTACAATCTCGTCTGATATTGGCTGCAATTTCTTAATTTCTTCACATGCTTTTTCAATTTCCGCCAACGCCTTTGATGGAGTTGTTTTCTTCGCTTGCATTTTGTGTATCTCCGGTCATCGTATCTTCAGGCAAAGCTGTTTTATGATAAGACAATAGTATTATAGCACTTGGCAAGCCCCTAAGAAAGTAAAACCCAAAAACGAAACTAAGTGTCAGACCTTCGATATAGCGAATGTTCTGGGCTACAAAAGGAAAATCTATTTGCTACTAAAAACAAGCCTATCCTTGGTCACGATATGCGCAAAGAGACATATTCTAACAGTGAATCAATGCCTTTAATTCTCTCAGGGTTGTGGGCTTGAAATATAGGTCTCGTTCTATATCGATACCGAAGCGGTTACAACAGTTTTCAAGCTCGCTTAAACTGAAATAGCCGAACTCTGTTTCAAAACCTATGACTAAACCGAAGAATGTATCTGCGCCGTCGAATTCTGTGGCATACCAAGTCCAATTACTGCAAGGGTCGAAGAATTTAACATGGACAACGGCATCTTCGCCCTTATGCTCCTGCTCATAAAGCTTTGGTATCGTCTTTATTATTTCCTCTGATAGAAGCTTCATCTTTTACCTCCTCGCCGTAAGCAGTGTGGACTGCTCTTTTAAGCAAATCAGAAATGCAGTGGCCGGTCTTTTCCCTCATGCAAAACAGAATTGACATTTCTTTTTCCGTCAATTGCGAGGCCGGCCACTGGTATTTGCCCATTGATTTATCCACAAATTAACGCTACGTTTCGATATAGCGAATGTTGACAGGTTCAAAAGGAAAAATTATTTGCCAAGCCTCTAACCTCTGTGTAATAGAGTTCTATGCGCAAAGGCGTAGACTTTATGGCTTTTCAATGCCCCGTTTCTCACTCTTGTAACAGTCGCCCCACGATTTACCTGTCTTGCAAGTTACGGGGAGCTTCGTATCTTCGAGCTCGACTTCCATTATCGCTTTTACACGGCTGATACATTGGACTATTTTGTCGTCGGGGACAGTAAGCAAAATTGAGTCGTGAACCATTGTATTTATGGCATAGCCTTCTTTGTGAAGACGGACTAAACTGAATTTGACAATATCTGCTGCGGTGCCCTGAATTTTCGTATTGACGGCTTGGCGTTCTGACTTCTTCCTGTCGCTTATATTGGGAGAGGTGATATTAGGCAAGAAGCGCTTACGGCCGAAATATGTCTCGGCGTAGCCTGTTTGCCTTGCCTTTAAGATAACCTCTGACTTAAAAGCTTCTATCGACGGAATCTTGCTCTTGTAGGTGTCGATTAAATCTTGCGCCTGTTCTATGGATGTATGGAGATTTCGGGCGAGTCCGGCGGCTTCCTGACCGTAAGCGAGCCCGAAATTTAAGCACTTTCCCAGCTTGCGCTCTTTATCAGTGACAAAATCATAGGGTTTGCCTTTCATATCGGCGACGACTTTACGGTGCAAGTCAAGCCCCTGAGACCAGCAGTCCTTGAAATAAGTATCGTGCGAAAGGGCAGATATGATGCGTAATTCGAAGGAGTCATAATCGGCGAGGATAAAAGAACAGCCCTCTGTAGCATAAATGACATCACGAGCTGCCTCTGGGATATTCTGGAAGGAATAATCTTTGGTATATAATCTACCACTCGGGCAGGTATCGATATAGGTGCAGAATATCTTGCCTTGCTTCTTGTCCGTAGCCTCATAGATTGCGGACAAGGACGAGAGGAACTTTTCTAAGTCACGGTAATGGCAGATCTCGTCAGTGAGAGGGTTATTTATACCCTTTAAGATACGCCTACAGGTGCTATAACGACCTGTCTTGGTTAGCTTGGGCTTGACATTTAGCTTTGAAGAGAGGATTTCGGTAACATCGCGGGAGCTATTGAAGTTGATAGGTGCGTCAATGCCGAAGGTGCCTTTAAGACTTGCCTCAATGCCAGCCTTCTCTTGGGCTATGTCACTTATCAGAGCCTTTAACTTGGAAAGATTGACATTCAAGCCTCTGTTTTGCATAGCTTGCTTGACGGCAATCATGTCCTGCTCAAGATTTAGGATGGTCTGACTGTGCGGGAGAGCCCCCATTAGTTGTTTATGTGCTCCGCTTTCTTCCTCACTTTTAAAGTACATTGTTTTATACCTCTCCCCCAAAAAAACTTTAATGCTTTTTGAAAAGATTTGTCATTTCACGAAAATGCACTATGATATTTTATAGTCCCCCGGGGGATATCCAATAAGTATATATAACCCTCGATTTTTCTGCGTGTCAACTTCTGACAGAAAACATTTTGATTTTCAAACTACTACTAGCTTGCTATCTCGACGACATTTTTTACTATTTCAATATCGATTTTTTCGTTGTATGCTAAGAGCGTATTGAGATACCCAAGACATTTGCGCGGATTATATCCCGCACGCTCAATCAACAAGCTAATAGCCTCAGAGGAAATATTTATATTTTCTTCTTTCACTACCTCTGTCAGTTTTTCCACAAGTATTACTTTCTCAGGATGTTTTAGGCACAATATCGTGCTACGTGACTGAATCCCGTCGTCTATCTTATCCAGATATGGTGTAGCAAAAATAAAATGCGGATAATATTCGCTCTCGATAGGCTTGAGAAATACCTCTTGGCATCTTTCCGGGAATCGATGTGCCTCATCAATAAACATTGCTGACGGGTGACCAAGACTACTAAAATAGTGATCCGCTCTGCGCACCAGCGTCTCGTAGCTGTATCGCGTTGCGTCGATTTCGTTCATATCCATAAACACGGGTATCCATGACGGCGGAGATTTTTTAATGACTATGTCTCTCATCATAATTCTTCCCATTGTTGTTTTGCCCGTTCCGTAGTTTCCGTGTAATATAATTGAACGCGGGAATTTGTTTCTCGCGACAAATCCCGACCATATTTTCTTTATATGCTCGTTACCCCAAATCTCGTCTATCGTCTGGGGGCGATATTTCATTCTAAAGTCTTCCATGTTAATACCCTCTCTCTCAGGAAAAACTGGTTAAACTGCGATTTTTAATCATTACTGCCTGATGCATAATTAGTTATGTTTTCTCTCTCTAAAAGAAAACTATGCCAAGCGGAGAGAAGCATAACAGTTTTTAGTCAATTTATCCGTTGCAGTGGACAAAAGCTCCATATTAAGGGAATAACTTATGCTGTTTTTTGCTCCTCTAACGACCGATTCGTCGATAATGCCTATTCTCTTTAGAATAGACAGCTGTTTATTTATGGCATTAGAGCTTTTATTAGGGTAGTCGCTGGCGACGATTATCTCGTGAATGCCGTTTCTCATAAAAGCTCCTTTCTGGCATAGCAATTCACTGTGCTTTTTCAGAATCTCGAGAAACCATATCGTCCCTTGGGATAACGCCGATTCTTCCTCGTCGATAGAAAGATTTTGCAGTGTCGTCGCTGCCGTTTCGAAATCGTCTTTAGTAGCTTCGATACACCTCTTTCCTTCGATTTCTACGACTTCTCTTGATCGTTGGTTTATAAAAGCAATCGCCGTAATAACATTTAGTATTCTTTCATTTATCCTTGTAGCATGCTGCGCGAAAGTTTGAAACGTGATTTTTTCCGCAAAAGGTATTCTAACATCAATGGAAGGGTCTAAACTTTTCTGAAATTCCTGGTGCTTCTGTTTTATTTTTTCAAAACTGCTATTCATGCGCAGTCCCTCTGCTGTTCGCAAAAGTTTTTGCCTTTTTTGAATATTCGCTTTTGCCTTTTCAGAAGTATTGGCACCTACGACGAAATACCGGGATTTGTTCTCTGTGCATATAGCGTCCGGGCTAACTGTAGTTTCAATAAGCGTAGTAGGGCCCTTGAGATATTGCAGTCCGTTTGCGTTAAAATAAGCTACCTCACCTTCCGATATAAGTTGTCTTATGGACTGCTCGAACGTGGCATCTTTAAAGCGTTCGCAGATAGCTAATATCTTACTGCTAAGGTCACCTCGTTGTAATAGTGCGGCAGGCGTCATTCTTGAGACCGTAAGGATATCCTCTTCCGGAATTAGCTTCATTATTAATTTCACTAAAGAGGACTTGCCGATACCTGATGGCCCGGTAACTAGAACCGACATCTTCCATGGTGTCTTTCTGACGGAGCCCGCTAAGTAAAGAAGAAGTGCCAAATACAAATTGTCACCAAGACCTATTTCTATTAAATCGGTTTTAAGTTCTTGAATATTCATGCTGCCCTCCTTCGGTTATTAGTTTTCCACCACATTTCCACCACACATAAGACAAAAAAGCCACCTTTTAAAGGTGGCGATAACTGATGACGACTGCCCTTGTATGTTATTGTATGTCTTTGAAAAATATAGGGGTTACGACAACTTGGAGTGTTTTGAGATAGGATACCTGATGATGCCTGATAGTAATGGCGGAGAGGGAGAGATTTGAACTCTCGGTACCTTGCGGTACACACGCTTTCCAAGCGTGCGCGCTAAACCGGGCTACGCGACCTCTCCGATTTGCCTTCATTTGCTAGTTCGCAAATCGTCCCACCGAGTGCGGCAAAATTGTAGTCCCTAGAAATTGCGCAGCAATTTCAGGGATTTAATCCCTGAAATTCTTCGAATTTCTGGGGAAATAGAATTTTGCCGCATCTTATCCCGAGAAATTTCTGTGAAATTTCCGGGACTTTACCCTTGAAATCGCTACGCGATTTCTAAAGGCGAGGCGGGACAACCTTTAAAACAAACCTGGTGCCCCGACGGCTCAGGATACCAGGCGGAATGTTAATAAATTACTGAACTTTCGGCGCAGCCGGAGGATTCGGAATGTTCGGCACGGCGGGTACTGTTTCAATCGCCGATTTCGGCGCTCTAGGAATAGTCGGCATGTTGATATTAGGCGCTGTAAACGGCCTCGCAGGCGTACCGGCGGTGCGTCTCGGGCCTACCATCGCGCCCCTTCTTAGCCTAATACGCGATCCCAGGTCGGAAAGCACCAATACCAAACATGCTGCTAATACAATAATACCTATTACGTAGCCGAGCATCTTTAAATTCTTGTTATCTGTTTTGCCCGCTTTAATCAAGACCGAATAGCCCATCGCCAGGGCAATCAAAAGCAGCGACCACCCTACTAAATCTACGCGCATCATATCACACCTCCAAATTTTGTGAAACAAAATTTGTCCCGAGCAAAGTCGAGGGACTACATTACTTATATTTCTATAAATATACCAAAAATTTGGTCGGAAAGCAACTCATTTTCCGCCAAAGGCGCCCGCCTGCCGAACGGGCAGGGATCCGCCTCAGGCGGAAATTTCCGCGGTATCCCGCGTGGCAATAAGATTTACACTCAATCCCAGGAAATTTTTGACGACGACTTCGCCGACGGCAACGGGTTTGCTTATTTTTATCTTCTTGATCTCGCTCATCGCCTCCATAATTTTTGCTTTCGGTATGGCCTTATCGGTCCTGACAGGGATCACTTCAAGCGGCAAGTTTTCGCAAAGGACCACCGAAGTCAGTATCCTGAGCGGATTTTCAATTTCGGATATTGCGTATTTTTCGCCTTTCGGGCATTTATGCCCGCTTATGCTTATTGCCTTGCAGTTTTCTATGTCCACGGATAATGCGCATCCTACCGGACATTCTATGCATGTCAGTTTTTTCGTCATTTGCGATTCCTTACTGGTCGGGGACACTTTCCTTTGAAATAGCCTCGCTATAGAACGGAAAGTGTCCCCCTCTCGTCTTTACCGACGTCCACTGTCTTTTGGTCCATTGCAAACGCTTTTTATGTATTCGGCGGCCAAGCGCCCCGCCAATACGCTATCGCGCGAAACGGAATCAACCACATCATATACTTTGAACGAATTCCCGCATACAAACAAACCGGGTATCGACGTCTTATTGACCTCTTTTGAGACCGGCGAATTCGTCTTTTTATCTATAAGAACGCCTGCCATCTCTATCAGTTCGTTTTCGGGAATAAGCCCTACCGATACGAGGACCGTATCGCAGTCAATGCGGAATTTTGAATCGGCGATTTCGTTAAAATTATCGTCCACTTTGACTACGTCTACGGCTTCGACCCTGTCCTTGCCGTAAATTTTTGAAATCTTGTGGCTGAAATATAAAGGTATGTCAAAATCTTCTATGCACTGGACTACGTTCCTCATGAGGCCTCTTGTCTTTTTCTGGATCTCGACAACGGCTTTTACCTTTGCGCCTTCCAGCAAAAAACGCCTGGCCATTATCAGGCCGATATCCCCGGAGCCGACGATCACTACTTCATTGCCGGGCAATAGGCCCTCTATGTTTATAAGTTTCTGGGCAAGCCCGGCGGAAAATATGCCTGCGGGCCGCGTTCCGGCGATATGCGCCATCTCGCGCGTCTTTTCCCGACAGCCGGTTGCCATTATTATCGCTTTCGCTTTTATCTCCTGCATGACGCCGGGTTTTAAATATGTCAGCACTTTATCCCGCGTCAGGCGAACCACAAATGTCCTCAGGCTAATTTCTATTTGAGAGATACTCCTTATCTTCTTGACAAACCTATCAGCATACTCCGGCCCCGTCAGGACCTCTTTAAAATAATCTATGCCGAACCCGGTATGGATGCACTGGTTAAGTATGCCGCCGAGATATTGGTCGCGCTCAAGAAGTAAAATATCTTCTACGCCGGCCTCAAAGGCGGAAATCGCTGCTGCCATCCCTGCCGGCCCGCCGCCGACGACAACTAAATCTTTTTCAATCATTGCCTAATCCCTTTTACCCTTAACAATCTCCGAACCCCTGCCTCTTTTTGTCACCCCGGTAAGAGGCCTGCCCGTATCTTCTGCGAGAATCTTCATAAGTCTCGTTGTGCAAAAAGTGCCGTGGCACCGTCCCGCCTGCGCCCGGGTCCTGAACTTTATCCCGTCAAGCGTCTTTGCTCCCTGCTTTATCGCGTCTTTGACTTCTCCGGCAGAGATCATCTCGCACCTACAGACGATATCGCCGTACCGCGAATCTTTTTTTATGATCTTCTTCGCATCACGAGAAGAAACGGCAAATAAGTGGACTGTTTTCCTGCGGTGGCCATGGAAGAAAAGCTTCTTTTTCAATGATAAGCCATGATCCTTCAATATATCGGCTACCATAAGCGCGATGGCCGGAGCGGAAGTTAACCCGGGCGACTGAATACCCGCGACGTTAACGAACCCCGGAACTTTATCTTCGTGCCGTATGATGAAGTCGTCTCCGGCGACTGAGGACGAAATGTCCGACGACCGAAGGGAGTCCCCGCGGGAAGGAGTGCCGAGGCCACTGGACGAGGCCACCGGCCTCAAGCCGGCGAAATACGCGATTATATCGTTTTCGTCTATTGAAGGCACCATCTTGCGCGCGGAATCGAGGACTTTTTTCAAGCCGTCGTCGGATGTGGATAGGTCCTCTTTGTCCGCAATATCTTCGGCTGTCGGGCCTATCATGGGATTTCCATCGGATGTCCTGATAATCAAGACTCCTTTTGATGTCTTCCCCGGCAGCGGAAAAAGGAGATGGTTCGTCAGATATTGCCTTTTCTTATCAAGGAGAAACTCTTCGCCTTTTCGGGGGGTTATCTCAAAATAATCTATGCCCACCATCCTTGATATTTTGTCCTCAAAAAGACCGGCGGCATTTACGACATATCTTGCCTTAAATACGCCTTTTGTGGTGTGGATTTCAAAGCGAGGTTTATTTGGCGGCGCGGATTGTTCCGTCAACCCTTCGACGCGCTTCGCTTGCTCAGGGTTGACCCTGAGCATGGTCGAATGGGTCAAAATAATATTTTCCACTTTAGTCAAAGTAAAAACTTCCGCGCCATTTTTCACTGCGTTTTCGGAAAGATCATACACCCAGCGGTAAGGGCTGACGATGCCGGCGGTGGGGGCGTAAAGAGCGGCGATCGCTTCTTCGCTGAGGTTGGGTTCTTTTTTTCTGAGCCAAGAGCGGCCGACGATCGCTAATTTTGGGACTTTCAGGAGCTCCGCTTCCTTTTTCAACCGGACAAGGCGCGATACTTCCTCTTCGTTAAAGGCGACTATCAGCTCGCCGACCTCTTTAAAATCGAAACCGAGTTCGCGGGATTGGTGTCTGGCAAGAATATTGCCCTGGACGCACAACCTGCCCTTCAGTGAATGCGGCGGGTTCTGCGTGCCGGGATGGATAATGCCGCTATTCGATTTTGAAACACCGAAGGCGAGTTCTTCTTCTTTCTCCAGTAGCGCGATTTTGAGTCTATAGCGGCAAAGTTCGCGGGCTAAAGATGTGCCGATCACCCCGCCGCCTATTATTGCAACATCATACTCGTTCATATTTATCGGAAAGAGTCCTTTTTACCGCTTTAAGCCATCCATTGTAAAGGCTCATAGCCTGCGTCGTTGGCATCTTGGGGCTGAATATTCTGTCTTTTTGCCAGCATCTCTTTATTTCGTTCGTATCTTTCCAGTATCCGACGGCAAGGCCGGCTAGATACGCGGCGCCTAACGACGTGGTCTCAATGACTTTTGGCCTGATAACTTTTATGCCGAGGATATCCGCCTGAAACTGGCAAAGGAAATTATTCGCCGCCGCTCCGCCGTCTATTCTCAGATCTTTAATCTTTAAGCCCAAATCTTTTTGCATCGCTCCCAATACATCCTTTGTCTGATAACACATGGCCTCAAGGGCGGCCCTGACGATGTGGTTAGCGTTTGTTCCTCTTGTAATCCCGAAGATGCTGCCGCGGGCATTCTGGTCCCAATAAGGCGCGCCGAGACCTACGAGAGCCGGCACAAAATAGACACCGGCGTTATCTTTTACCGATCGAGCCATCTTTTCCGACTGAGGCGCTGAAGATAAGATCTCAAGCCCGTCGCGCAGCCACTGAATAGCGGCTCCGGCGATAAATATTGCCCCTTCAAGAACGTATACCGGCTCACCGCTTGAGCCGCAGCCAAGCGTGACGATAAGGCCGTGCTGGGATGAGGGCCGCTTTTTGCCGGCGTTCAATAGAATAAAACATCCTGTACCGTAAGTGTTCTTCATCGTCCCCGGCTCAAAACATGCCTGTCCGAAAAGCGCCGCCTGTTGATCGCCTGCGACACCGGTTACGGGAATACCTGCCGGCAGATTCCCTATTCTCGCCGTCTCGCCAAAGATACCGGATGATTTTTTGACCTCGGGAAGCATGTTTTTTGGAATCCCGAATTTCTTAAGGATTTCACCGTCCCATTTCAATTTTTCAATATTAAAAAGCATCGTCCGCGAAGCGTTTGTATAGTCGGTAGCGTGAACTCTGCCTCCGGTTAATTTCCACAAAACCCAAGCATCAGTAGTGCCGAAACAGAGTTCTCCTCTTTTTGCTTTTACCAAAGCGCCGGGTACGTTCTTCAAAATCCACTCTATCTTTGTCGCCGAGAAATACGCGTCAATCGGAAGACCGGTTTTTTTTCTGAATAATGCGGCTTCCTTCTTTTTCAGCTGATCGCAGCGGGCGGCGGTCCTTCTGCACTGCCACACTATCGCGTTGTAAACAGATCTCCCGGTATTTCTATCCCATATGACCGTCGTTTCGCGCTGGTTAGTAATGCCTATCGCGGCGATCGCCTCCTTTGGGATATTTTTTATTACTTTTTGAATGGAATTCTCTACGCTTCGCCATATCTCCTCCGGATTGTGCTCCACCCAGCCCGGTTTCGGAAAATACTGGGGGAACTCTTCGTAAGCGCTCATAATTTTTCTGCCGCTTTTATCATATAAAACGGCGCGGCTTCCCGTTGTCCCCTGGTCTATGGATAAAATATATTTTTTCATGAATCACTGATCGGGGACACCTTCCTTAAAAGGCACTTCCGTACTTCGATGGAAGGTGTCCCCATATTGTCCTTTCCGCAATCTATAGTCTTTTGGTTCAACTGCAATCGCTTTTGCACATCTTGTCTATCCATGCTAAAATATTCTCGCCAATCGCCTCTTTGCCCAATTCTACGGAAAGAGCGTGGCGCATATCGGGGTATTGGATCATCTTTTTATCGCGGGCTGTTAATTTTTCGAAAACTTTCTTACTTATTTCCGGATCCACTATCTGGTCGTTTCCGGAAAGGAGAAACAATATATGCATATCTTCTCTATCCTTTAATGTCTTGGCTTTGCTCTGGGCAGTTAATAAATTAATGATAAATTTTGATGTCGCAAACCTGTGTTCCCTATGGTCAGCGTCCATTGCCATTTCATAGGTCGTATCCCTGGTGCACATTTTAGAAGTAAACGGCATCTTATGCTGTTTTTTGGGGTTATACAATAGAGGAAAAAAGATTTTAATGTAGTCTAGAAGAGATGGTTTGAACCGATTTGTAAAAGCCGGCGAGAGCAGGATAAGGCCGGCAAACAAACCGGGATTCGTAAGCGCGTCAATATAAGAAATCAGGCCGCCCAAGCTTTCTCCGACGAGAAAGATCCGCTTTCCGGGATTCTCTTTAACGATAATATCCCGCAGGGAATGAATATCATTGTAGTAAATGTCAAAGGAGTCTATGTGGCCTCTTAGGTCCTGGGTTTCGCCGCAACCTTTGAGTTCTATAGCATAAGAAGAGACATTATGAGATAGAAACATTTCCGATAAGAATTCCCATCTCGCGCTGTGGGCGCCAAGTCCGTGAACTAACAAAAAAACAGCCTTAGGGGAAGACGCCTCCCATTTCCGGTACATTATGCCCGTCTTTTCGTCCGTATTCATCGGCTGCATAGTTAAATTACTTAATATTTGAGCATTTCGCTGAATGCCCGCGGAGAGATGCTTACGTCTCCGGTAAACGGAAAATCGAACGATAAAATCGTGAATAAAATAAGGGCGAGCACTATAGAGATGATTGCCGTCATCATGACATGGGCCTTCAAATTTTCAGATCCGAAGAAATAAGTAAAAATGATAGTGCTTACGGCGCCGACTATCAATACAAACCACAATATGGGATGGACTCCTGTCTTAGCGTCAATAAGCCGGGACCTGCGCAATTCGCATAATTCGTTCAATTTACGCACTGATTCCGCAAAAAATATCCGCTCGGTCTCTGTTTTGGGCAAGTAGTTATCATAAAGCGCTTCCAATTTTTTTACCGCTTCCTGCACGCGGGGTGAGCTCTCGCCTCTGGCCATACTTTTCCATTCGTCATTAATGACTGATTTTGCATATTCATCTGTCAGGTTGTGTACCTCATCCTTAAACGATTCTGATAAAGCCCCCGAATCGCGGACAAGGTCGGTCAGATAATTGGCTTCCATTTCAACATTAAAAGCGGACTTGTCGAAGCTCTGCCAGGTGATTACGACTACAAATGTGAGCAATACCGCGTAAACTACGCCCAATGTCTCAGACATGGGGCCGGCTATGTCGTTATGCAGCTTCATCCTGTAATGAGGTACGTACCGCCGCACAATAAGCAACCCGGCTATGGAAAGTATCGTTGAAACTACCAAGATTACGGCACACAAAATTACCGACGGAATGTTATACAATAGCCACTGTGTAAATACCATGCTGCCCTCCTAATTTAGTATTGCTTCGCCCTAATTTTGGTTTATTTTATTTTTTCATCGCTGAATTGACGAATATAATCGCGATAAACAAATTTCCTATAACGCTCCTTGCCTGTTGTTTCGTGCAGGATCCCAGTTTATTAGATTTGCGGCGGGAAATGCTGCCGGGATAAATGCTTTATAACCTGTGGGCTGTTACTGATATGCCCCTATCTTGCTCATATATGCTCCGGAACTTAATCTTGTTTTAGTTCTCTTTATATATTATATCCGGAACTTAGAAAAATGCAAGTTCTGGATGATATTTTCGTCCTTTAATTTTACGGGAAACATAAAAATCCAAATTATTGCCAATTTCAATCAATTTATCAATACATTCTTTATGTTCTATATTCATATTCTCCCCATTTTTCTTGCCAATCTGCCTGGCAGGTTGGGATTTTTCATTTCTTTCATAACGCGTTTCCAATCACATCCATTTATTGCCCGATCATCGATGTAAACATGCGCCACAAACTTCTCCATCTCGACATGGTGAAATGGAAAACCATGTTTTTTGAGCCATTTTTTGGTCGCTGTTTTGCTGCCATGACTGCGCGAGCTGTAAAAAACTATCTTGTGGCCTTGCCGGTATAACTTTTTTACCGCCTGGAGCGCGCCTTTAAGGGGCTTTGCCTTCATCAGCTCGGAAGGATTCTTATCCGCTTTACCAAAATCAACCTTTGAGCAATCCGCAACAGTACCATCCACATCAATCGCAATTGTCAGCTTTTTACCTAACGGCAATACATTCATTACTTTTCCTTATCCTGTAATTTTGACAGCGACACCGACTTTTTGACTTCGATCTTCAGGAACTTCTTGATTCTGTTTATTATGCTCTTATCCCATCGCTCCTCGTTTATGGCTTTTTCGATAGCGGATGTACTAAGATCGGAGACTTCGTCCCATTTTTTGACTTCCCGCAATGTATTTTCCAGCTCTTCGCGCTCGGGGCTGTCTTTGGGAGGGCAGTATACTTTTTGCTTTTCGGAAATCTTAAGCTTATTGTCGCTTCCGCTGATGACTTCCACCTTTTCTTTTTCGGCATATTTTATGACTGCTTCTTTGACTTTATCAAGCTCCGCGTCTATTTCATCCATCTTATCCTTATGTGTCCTTTTCTTTGCGGTAAGTTCTGCATAGGTATTAACAAGTTTTACGCCGCTATCTTTCAGATATTCATTCACGGGAAGCTCTGCCACCTTGTATAGATGCTTTCTCTTGGGGCAAAGATCGGGATAAACGCACCATTCACAGAGGTTGCTTTCCTTGGGCAGGAATTCTTTGGTGTCTTCAATCCGGTCGATAAGCGCTATTATATCTTTTTTCAGTTTCTCAAGGTGGCTTTCGGTCCGGGTAGATGACATCTCTTTATCGAAAACTACATAATGCCATATCAGTTTTACTTTATCGACGTCTTTCCAAAGATTCTTTATGCCTATCTGATAGAGCGCGAGTTGTCTGTCTTCGTCAAAATACTTTTGGTCGGGAAGGCGGCCTGAAGTCTTATAATCGTGGATCTCGTATGAATCATCTTGCCCCTGAACGATTCTATCTATATATCCGTGCAGCCTGTATTTGCTGTCGCCCTTTAAATCCACCTCAATAGAGCGCTCAAGGCCTAGCACTCTGCCCTGATCAAAAGGATGGTATCTTTTATAGTAATCTTCGATGCATTTTTTGCCTATATTTTTATAATCTTTGGCAATTCTGTCTTTTTTCGTAACAATAACGCTATCCGTCCATTCTTTATCCCACTTTGTTTCATAATAATTTAATAGCTCTTCCAGGGAATAGACTTTGCACTTAAGATCCTTATAGAGCTTTTCCATCGTCTCATGGAAGCGGGAGCCCAAAAACGCCTCAACCCCTTCCTGCTCGCGCTTAATGTTGTCTATGTAGGCAAATTTAAACATAAGCGGGCAATTTTCAAACGTTTCTAAACGCGAATGGGAATATACTGTCATATGTCCTCCGCACAACAAAAAGCAACCCTCGTTTTATTAGGCGGTTTGTCAAAAAAATCTTTGACCTTGTCGTATTCTTTGTTAGACACTTCCGTCCTTTTACAGCGGGTGACCTCTGTTATTTTAATCTCATCGGGCGCTGCTTTTACATATTCCCTTCTTATGTTGTAGTAACCATTGTCAAGGTTCATTCTATGAATATAAATAGGAATGCGAAACTCTTTTGCGATTTTAAATGTATCTGAATTAACATGATCCCCGTGACCATGCGTAACAAGAATTCCATTGATTTTTGCCGGTCGCAAATCAATCTCGCGTAACATTTGGCGGAAGCTCTCCCTTGATGTCCTCCCACCGCAATCAACTAGTATCGCACTCCGTTCAGTCCATATGGCAGTACAGTTGCCTGAACTCCCGCTTTTCAAAACACAAATCTTTAAAAGAACGAATTTTGTGAAGCCCTATTAATAAAAGACATCTCTTGTATTCTCATATTAAATTCAGAAATCTGTTTCTAAACTCATAAACTCTTTCATCAAAAATAATGTCGTTCGCAATTACTGGCCTTTTTAAGATAATACCTCCGAGCGTTGTGCAGCGACTAAGGCCAACGTATACCTGACCATGAGTAAAAGCGCCGGCTCCTAAATCTATAACAATATTGTCAAAGGTCTGGCCTTGGCTCTTGTGAATGGTAATTGCCCAAGCGAGTTTTATCGGATATTGTTCAAAGGTACCGATTATCTTTTCTTCGATTTTGTCTTCGGCTCGATTATATTCGTATTCAATCTTTTCCCAGTTTGATTTTGGAACATCGTGAATGCTCCCATTTATAGAAACTTTTATAGTGTCTGGAGATAGCGCCGCAATCTCTGCAATAGTGCCATTTACCCATCTTTTATCAAGGCCATTTCTTATCAAAATAATCTGTGCCCCCTTCTTAAGCCTCAAACAGTACTCCGTTGGATAAGCGGATTCATCAAATTTTTTAGTAACAGCGGCTTCATATTTATATTCTTTGTCAGGTAGATCGGCTAATTTTTCTTCATTTATCGCATTGGCGCGGTTATTGGTAGTCGTCAAAATAACACAATGATTAGAATCTCCTGGGATTATTTTTCTTACTCTCTCATTTAGCAAATCAAGGTCATCATTCCCTTGAGTCTTATTCCTAATCTTATTCAATAAATCAATAAATTGGGCATCTGATTGGCGGTAATTTTTGTTCAATTCCACATATCGCAGCTTCAGTTTATTGAAAACCTTTGCGTTAAAAAAATACGGACTATCGTATAGCTGATCCAAAATGTCTCGCGCTTCCTTCTCTACCACAGGAGAAAGTTGAAACAAATCTCCAAAGAATATAATTTGGACGCCACCGAACGGCAAATTCATCTCGTCCCGATTGATTCTGAGCGCATAGTCAATCCCGTCCATAAGGTCGGCACGCACCATAGAAACTTCATCAACGATTACTGTATCGAGTTTTTGAATGATTTCATTGTTGCGTCTTCTGCGAATATTGTCCTTTTGGATTAAACGAGGAGGAAATCTGAAAAAAGAGTGTATTGTCTGGCCGCCGATGTTTACGGCCGCAACACCGGTCGGAGCTAAAACAGCGACATTTTTTGCAGTATTCTCTTTGAAATATTTAAGGAGGGTTGATTTACCAGTGCCCGCCTTGCCGGTAATAAAAATGTTGTCATTCGTATTTTCTATTAAATTAAAGGTGCCTACGAATTCATCATTTAATTCCAAGTTATGGCTTTGGCTATATGAGCCAAACCATTGCCTTGCCGGCTTATCAGGCAGAACATTCGCTTCATTAAGAAGCTTGTTTCTCTTGTTCCCTGATATTCGCGACTCTTTAGGATTTTTCCGGCTTGGAGACATAATAAGACTTCCTTTGTTAAATATTTAAAAGAGTAGCGCTTTCATCTACTTTTCATCATAACTCATTCGGAGCTTGCGGGAATTTGCCGGCAAGCGCCTTTTTCACCATCGCCTTCACATCATCGCTAAAATCTTTAGTGAGTATCCATTCTAAATACTCTGGATCTTCGCTTGCAATATCTCTTATATGTTTCTTTCTACTATGTTTACCAAATGTGGGGTAAAGTTCTCCGTTCCACCAACGGAATTTTCGCTCCCCGTCGAAGTAACCGCTGGCGTATTCATAATCAAGGTCTTTCAGGGACTCTATGCCCTCTTCCTCTACGCCATACCTCTTGATCTGCGCATTGAGTATGTCCATCGTAGCTTCGGCGTCGTTTAGGGCAGAATGCGCGTTCTCAAGCTCTTTACCGCAATAGAGAAGATAGGCGGCCATCAAGTCCCTTTTTTCGTGCAAGCGATATACCTTTAGTGCGTCATAAATGTCGCGATTGCGCCATTGAAAGGTAAAGCCTATGTCATAAAATTCACGTTCCAATAAAGGCAAGTCAAACCGCAGGATATTAAAGCCGGCGAGGTCGCAATCTCCTATAAAATCGAGCGCTTCTTCGGCAATATCTTTAAAACGAGGCGCATCTTTTACGTCATTATCCGTAATATTGATTATCAACGTCACATTCCGCGGAATCGGCATGCCAGGGTTAACGCGCTTTATATAATTTTGCTTCATCCCGTCCGGCATCATCTTGATCATGCCTATTTCAACGATCCTGTCTTTCTCGATCCACGTACCGGTCGTCTCAAGGTCTAAAACTACCAAAGGCCTCAATAGCTTCATTTTGCCTTTCCTGCGGGCTTCTTTTTCCTTTTCTGCTGCCAGGTCTTCTTCTGCCCGGTTATCGGCAATGATATCAAACCCGGCATCTACGATGAATATTTTTGATATTTTACAACCCTTTGTAGCGTGTGGATATTATACATCTTTGAAAACAAAGGGGCAAGAAATAAACCCTGCCCCTTGTTATGGCTATTTGCTAATCTTCACTTACGGAGAGTTAGCCACGGCCATATTCATATCTTTTCAGAAATTATAGCTTGTCCCAACCTTTTTGTTTTTTCGTCTGACCTTTTACAATCTTTTCGGCCTGTAGCCAATAGTCCATATCACGGCCTTGCTTGCATCCGTCCTTTTCCCACAGCTCTTTCGCCTTTTCTCTAATAAGATTCGTTAAATCTGTCTTTACTTCCATAAGTCCCTCCCTTGTAGAATAGGTATATTATACGCCTAGGATGGACTTCAGTTCAAGCGTTTTTCGTCCATCTTTGTTTTATTTGCCTGCCGTTTGGGTATTTAAAAGAGCTATTTTTTAATCCAAAATTTGTAGAGCGGTCTTGCAGAACAGGCTATCATAAGTACTAATAGAACAGCATGATTGATTCTCAATAGCTGCGGGAAGAGCTTGACGATAATAATAGTTGCAAAGAAGACAGTTCCTTTAACTAACCCTATGTCCATAACTGTCAATTTTTTAATTCTTTCGTTCATTTTTTCAAACATATTACACCCCCAATCGATTACTGTTTTTGTAGAAGGACGCGCTAGCAGTAATTATTTTCATCTACCGTTTGTCTTTAGGAAAAGCCCGCTCTTTTTCCATGGCCTCTACTGCTATAGAACTTAACTGCTCTTGTGTCAAATTATACTTTTTTAGTAACTCATTCTTATATTTTTTGTAGAATTCTTCTTGTTGTTGAACTTCAGCAATTAGTAGACACAAAGGTTCGAATTGGTATCAATGGCGGTGTGTTCTACACCTTGTTCGAACATACTTCAGCCCTTCGACTACGCTCAGGGTGAAGCAACCGCCTATATTAGGATCTCACCCTCTAGGCAACCTTATTTATACCAGAAAATAGCCCAACAGGCAATTCACTTGTAGTAACGTCGCGCCCGTCACCACGTTTCGGACCTGGTGCTACTTTTTACGGCTTATGGCGTTCAAGAGCCATTTGTAATTAATGCCCATCTCTGCGGCTTCCTGAGGTGAGGATAAAGCTTCCTTTGCTTTTATGAGGGCGGCGGTAGATTTTTCATAGTCACGCATATCCCAATAGACACTTCCGAGCAGGATATAAAACGGCGCCTTCTTTTCATCTACCTTCTCCGCGCATTCCGCAAGGGCGCTGACGGTGTCTGTGAAGACCTCCGGGAAGAGAAAACTTTTCAAGGCATAGTATCTTCTCATTACCTCCGCGGCATATAAGTCCATGGTCCTGAAGCTCGTGTCCGTCTCGATCATCCTCTCCAGAGCGTCGATGGAGCCCTGGATATTATCGATGTTATGGGATATCCGCGCCATCCGCGCGTCCTTGTCATCCGGATAATTGTTGTGCCACTGTGCAACAAGCGGCAAAAAAAGTTTTTCGTTGTAAGTTTTATGCGCTGAAATATACGCGTAAAGGTTTTTTAAATTGCTTCGGCCTATGCCGCGGTCTTTGACATAATCCCTCATCATGAGGCCGCCATGAGCGAGAATCAGATTCCTTTCATCCATGACTGTCAAGGTATTGCGTATTGTCGCCCCCATATAAAGGGCAAGCGGCGCCATATACTCGATAAGCGGCATGTAAGCGGTATTTTTTCTGCCCCTCTTATCTATCACCTTCGATATCGTTTCGTTCGAACTGAGCTGCAGGCTCAGAACAGTAAAGAGGTCATGCACCTTGATCCTGGCAAGGTCCTGAGCTACGCGGGATGATGCCATTCTTCGCTCGGCCATATCAAAATCAATCTTTATCTCTTTGTCGGAACCGATGAGGATGACATCGTTCACGCCACTGTTCCAAAGCACGGTTTCTGGAAAGACCGAGGTAAATGTGCGCACTATGACATGGAAGGTCTCATCGTCCATCTCAAAACCATTGACAAACTGGACCGCCAACCCGCCCTCATTGAGCTGGTTCAGGCAATCCTGGAAATACTCGACCGAAAAGAGTGAGCCGATACCGCTGACCCATGGGGTGGAAGGCCCGTTTATTATAATATCGTATTTTTTGGTCGTCTGCTGAATGTAGGTCCTCACATCCTCGATATGTACGACCAGCCGTTCGTCATCAAGCGCGTTGTAATTGACGTCCGCAAAATGAGCGCTTGCTTCGAGGACCGCCGGCGATATCTCGATCAGATCCAGGCTTTTAATCGGATGCGTGAGAGCTGAGCCGCAGGTAACGCCGCTGCCGAGGCCCATAACCATCACGTCTTCCGCATCAGGTTTTATAAGTAACGGCAGCTGTGCCATAAGTATCTGGGTGGGCATATCCGCGATCGATGATGCGTCGGCCTTGCCGTTAATGTATAACACAACGTTCTCACCGTACCTTAAGACGGTAACCGTGGCATTGACGCCGTCTTTATGATAAAGAATCTCGCTATCCTTAAAGGCCTGCCTGAACTGCTGAAAGTTTTCCTGCCGCGGCCCCAACCTGAAGAACTCTGCAGTAAAATAGGCCTTGTTCCAATCCGGCATGGCCGCCTTGTAGACGATGAAGCATGCTACAAAGAGGCAGGCAATGGCGAGTTTATTGCGCAATTTAAATGTCGACTCAGCTATAAAAACCACCATCCCTACACCGATGTTAAGAAGGATGCCGAGCTCGATAGTGCCCTTTAGTCCAAGGACCTTTATGAGGAGCAGTCCCGTTATCATGGCTCCTAAAATATTTCCTGCCGTGTTAACGGCAAAGACATTACCTATGCTTCTGCCGAATCTCCGGATACTGCTTGAGGTGATCTTGCAAACAAGCGGTAAAGTCATACCCAAAAAGATCGTAGCAGGAAGCATAAGAAGAAAGGCCAGCAGGAACTCGACAAAAGAATATATGGGGAACGTCTCCGGCGTCCGGACAAATACTGAGGTAAGCTTCGAGAATACGAACGGCAATCTTTCGTAAAAGTAGAGCGAAAGAAGCAGGGCAAACCCTATGAGCATTTCACAAAGGCCGAACGCAAAGAACGCGTGCCGCTCTCCGGGCATGAATTTGGATATAAGAAAAGAGCCCAGTGTTATGCCGGTTATAAAGGCTGCCAGCATAAGCGAAAACGAGTATGTTGATGAGCCAAAAATGGTCGAAAGCAGGCGTATCCAAACCAGCTCATAGAGCATGGCTATACAGCCTGAGAGAAATATGCCTGCAAAAGCTATTTTTATTATACGAGAGGGGTGTTCAACGATCTCATCCTCTTTTATAACCGCCTTTTCCGGGCAGGCAGGTACGACCCCCGCCAGCAATGGCTGGATGCTATGGCGCGATATAATCACCACCAGGCCCACTATGAGATTCAATGAGGCGGCCACAAATATCGAGTTCGCAAAGCCTACCCAATATACAAGGAAAAAACCTGCCAGGATCGCCCCTGTCACAGCGCCAAAGCTGTTAATATAATAGAGCCCCGCGACCGTCTTTCCGCGCGCAGAGAGCGAGCGTACCAGCAGTCTGCTTAGTATAGGGAGCGTGCCGCCCATAAGGATTGTGGGGAAAAACACTATTAGGCCGCTTATGAAAAATTTGCTTATTATGATGACCGGTATGCTAACGGAGGGGTTTCTGGCGGCCGCCAGATAGAGGCCGCGGGAAAGAGAGAACAAAAGCGGCGTGGCAATGCCAAAAAGCCCTATTATGATCTCCATCAGGCCGTATATGGAAAATCGGTCTTCTAACTTATCGGCGACCCTGCCGAAGAGAAAGCTGCCAAAAGCAAGGCCGGCCATGAAGGTTGCCAGTACCAGGGTATGCGCATAAGCCGTATTGCCAAGAATTTGCACCAGATATTTGTCCCATACGACCTCATAGATAAGGCCTGCCGCGCCTGAAATAAAAAAGCATATGAATATTAACGCGTTAAACCGCTTCGCATATGACATACTATGTTGGTTTCAATACCTTTCTGCTTATATGTTCATGATCAGTAATTCCAGAAAGCGACACTCTCAGCTGAACTATCTGTTGGAATAGCAGATAGGGGCCTTTGCTCGATATGATTATCGATAAAAAGAAGATTGGCTCTATTTAAATGTCTTGTGGAAGGGAGTAGCTCTTTATAGACAACCTGATAACTCAATTCGGGATGACCTGCTAAATAGCCGCCATCCGCGATAAGTAGACACTGTGCCGGGGATGATATCGTATCTATATCATTTCCTGTCCGGACGCCCGGGCCTCCTCCTGGCGTAGTCAAGCCATACTGGTTGTATCCATAGGAAAACCTGTTCACGGCACCTTCATATTCATGATATTTATAGCTGGGGCACCTGAATACCTCGAGATCATCTATATAGGCTTCTAACGCCCCATACCAGTATTCTCCACTTTTTGAGGAGGGCATAGGCGGCAACCGGAAGTTATTATCATCGGCATACATTGAAACAGCCAATCCTATCTGGCGGAGATCATTAAAGCAGAATGTGGTGTGGGCAGCTTCTCTGGCCTTTCCGATGACCGGCACAAGAATCCCGACCAATATGCCGATTATAACGATGACTACGAGAAGCTCTATCAAGGTGAAGGATCTTTTGTCTATTTTATGTAAGATCATCATATTGAGCCTTTCAAGCAGAGAAGCCAATCATCCGACGGTATGCTTATGTAGCTTGAAATAAAATGGCGGTGTGTTCTTGCATTCGTTCGAACTCACTTCAAGGGTTCCCCTGAAGTAACCGCCTAATGTTTTCGAATGCTGGCTCGGCGCAGCTGGCGGCTGGGCGGCCTCGTCCAGTGGCCTCGGCACTTCCTCGGACATTTCGTCCTCAGTCGCAGGCAGCCGCCAGCTGCTTGCGTCCTCGCCATATCTGCTGCCGTGTAAATGTAACTAATTCAGTAAAGGGCTCGTCCGCTCCTCCTCAGCCTGCAATGTAAAAAACACTTGGCTTTGGCGGTTGCCGAGCCTTCATCGTGAAAAAGCATCACAAAAGGCAAAATTTTGGCGCGGGAAAATTTTGCCTTACTGCCAAAGAAAGAGCAAAGGATCAGAAATGCCTCAATAGGCAGATTTTGGTTTATATTATACACTCTTCCCAACCTTATTCAAAAGTTTCTCATTTCTTATTTTCCATTAAACTTTTCTAACATCTTCTGCGCGGGGCCCCCTAAAGCTGAATTCAATTGTAAATTTCACGGCATCTCCAATAGATGGATTAAATTTACACGCAATTGGTCGAAATCCAATTGGATATTTAAGATTTCTTAATGATTCACATTTGATAACACCATCGTACACTGAAAATATATTTAGAATACGCCCTTCAAACTCATTTTTATTTCCTTTATCATCTAATATGGGATTTCTCGGACGTGACCGTAATTTATGCCCCATTCCAACACCAGACTCAAGCTCTTTAAAGAATTCTTTTGAATCTTCGTAATAGCCTAAAATAAATGCCGCTCTACCAAGTTCATACAGAATCTTGGCATTTGGCAGCATGGCAACTGATTTCCATTTTTTCATTATTTCGAAATATTTTGGCATGTTGGAAGGCTCTAACTGATTAATTAAATGACATTTTAGTCGCAAACAATGTTCGTCAGTAGAGAAAAAACTAAGGCCTTTTTCGATTTGTTCTAACGCAGAGTCAAGCAATTTCCTTTTTTCCAATTCCGATTTGTCTTTCGACTTATACATAAGCAGTTCTGCATACAAATAATATCCGCTTGGGCTATTACATTTATCCTTTATAGTTTCGATAAGCTGTTCGATTTTTGTCTCATCACCCAGTTGCGAATAAATTAATGTTTCCAGTTCAAAAATAGGTTGAAGTTCTTCGTCATTTAAATTGTCTTTAGCCGTGGCTATTATTTCTAAACTTTTTGCATAAGAATCTAGTTTAAGTTCGCTGTCTTTTGTTTGAAGACTGTTTGTATACCACATATAAGCATGGCTATGGTACGCATGTGCATTAGGGAATTCACCATGTTTAGCAGCATGAAAGCAGTCCTCGGCTTTTCTAAAGCACTCATCTGCTTCGGTCTTTTTGTTCTTCTTAATATAATCTATACCCATATGAGAATAAAGATTGCCAAGCGAGGTAAGAATATTTTGATCGGATTCTCCTCTATATGATTCATTTTCATCTCTTGGTATTTCTAAGGCTTTTTTTAACAACCTTTCTGCATCTTCATATTTTTTATCGTCTGTTTCAAGTATTCCCCAATGATGTAAAATGCTCCTGACGGGATTTTTTGCGCAGATAACTAAAAATAGTTGCCTTTGTTGTTCGCGACTAAAATGTTGTGGTTTAGCATTTGGGCCGATGTAAGCAATTAATAATTTTTGACAAATTTCTCTTTCTTTTGTATTTGTTAGATTTGCTTCACCCAAAATTTTGACAAATATATTTTTTTGCATTTCAGGGTCGCCAAAAAAGTATTCTACCGTTTTTCGAGCTATAATACGGTGATGTGACCGATATAATAACGCCCCAATCTCATCTTGCTCCTCGAATATTACTTTTGCTGCATCTTTATTAATTACATCTGACCGAAAATTATCATACGTGCATTTTAAGGCGCGAACTAAAAGCTCTAAATTGATAGGGAGATCGAATTGATGAAATATGCAAACATATTTAAACGCCAATTGAGTTAAATCGGATAGGTTTTGATATTGGTCTTTTATAATCTCGTTCAGAGGTTTTTTTGATGGATGTACTATAGTGTATATTGTCGCAAAGTATGAATTTTCACATGTCCTATCAAGTATATCATCCCAAAATGCACCTTTCACTTGTATGTACCCAAGTCTATAAAAATAATCTATGATCCGTTTTTTTTCTTCATCTACTAGTTGTTCACTCAATTCATAAATATCTTTTTCGGGTATCCGAAATTGAAACGGTTTCCATGCTAATTCCCATTCTCCTGTCCGCTCTGCGGCAATTATAACCGCCGATCTGCCACGAGATGTTAAATAATCTTTTAACCGATTAACATGTCTGACTAAAGAAGCTGCATTATCAATTATAATTACTGGTTTAATAGGGGGAACGTGTTGACCTGGTTTAATCTTCTGGTTTAATTTATAATTTAATTCTTCTAAAAAACTAGCTATCACCTTATAATCAAACCCAATTCTAGTTGTGCTAATGAAAATCACCGGAGCTTCGCCGCTGGAATATACATCGTAGGCTAATCTCTTTAAGGTAAGAGATTTGCCAACACCTGCCATCCCTTTTAATAGAAGAACCCTATTGTCTTTACTGTCAAATTTCTTGATTTCATCAAAAACTCTATCTTTCAAACATCCAATCGTGTTTTCTTTATTACAAACGCGTTTAAATTTTTGAGAAAAATACAACTCACGCTGAAAATCCCAATTTTCCCTAAACGCTCCCCAACTTTTATTTATTCCTTTTAAAAACCCATCTTTTTCACCCGGGACTTGGTGTATTTTTTCTTCATCTAAAATGTCGAGAAATTCAGCATATTGCCTAAAGTCATCTTCGGTAAATTCTAACATGTTGTTACGTAACTTAAGATATATCATTCTCGCGCTATGAGTATCTCCTGGTATTTGGCGGGTAATTTCTTCTGATGAGCCTAAGCTATTAAAAAATTTAACAAAGTCACATTCCAATGGAATTATCTTCCTACATTGAAACATATAGTTAGTTTTTTCATCATTTGGTATCTTGTCAAATAAGGCATAACTGAAAGGTAGCCTATCTTTACCATAAATTGCGATTATTTCATCGATAATATCTAAAACGATTCGATCTTCAAAACTATGGCCTATAAAAAGGATTGTGCCATTTTTTACAAAATCGAATAGGCTTTCTAAATATTTCTTTCGCCTAGTTAAGGCTAAATTATAATCGGCCCTAGACAGCACCATATTACCCGATTCCTCTTCTGATGCCGTGATTGAGCCCATTATTTTAAACAAATAAACTTTGCTTTTATCGGATGGGTTAGCGGAGTATCTTTCTGAGTAAATAACTTGACATGGTTTAAGCCGATTTTCTGAATTAGTTCTATATGAAAGTTCGATGAGGTCATCGAAATTTGTAGTGAAAATTGATGCCCAATTAAATTTTGTTAGAATCTTATGAGAATTTGTCGGCTGCAGATTTCCTAATTTCTCCCTTATGAAGTCTTCAAGCATGTTTCGATTGTAGGGCGGTGTATCTATAACGTCCTGACATATATCGATTAAATCATTAGATGAAGAGGTAACTTTTGGAAATTTTTCTTTTATTATCGCAGCAAGCCTCTTTCCTAAAAATCCACCGGCCGCCTGAGTAGCCCCAGCACCTAAAAATAAAACAACTTTTCCTTGAAGAATTAAGTCGGAAATCTCTTTTATTATTTTACGAGAAGTTTCCTCTACCATTTGAGAACCTCCTTTTTGCTGGGACGGTATCAATACTATTAACCTACATATATCCTAAGGACACCTACTAATACGCCCTCTATTTTCCTTTAAAAACGAACGAAATCCATCTCTCTCTCCATTTTTTGTCATTTTAATAACTCTATCTTTAGTTAGCCTTCTTCATTATCAATAAATATTTAAACCCTCTAAGATAAAAATTAAACATTCTGGCTCTTTCATGCCAAATGGGAGTGTTTGAAGTTTGGTTATGCCTTGAAATGCAAACCAAATCTATCGGCACAAAGTATTTAGTTAACATTTCGTATAATCTAAAACCGACAGGTATAAATTTCTTTTGTTTACACTGATCACCGATTAACCAGGCCATTACTTTTGTAGGTTTTAATATTCTATGGGTCTCTTTTGCAACCGTATCCAAGGCAATAAAAAAATCTTCCTTTTCACAAGATAGCTTACCAATACACCTTGAATCATCCGAGTATTTAATATTATCGGAATACGGAGAGTCTATAAAAACAAAATCTACTGAATTATCCTCTATGGGTATTTTACGAGCATCATTTTTAATAATATCCTTACGGCGTGGCGCGATATCGTATCCGATGACTTTCCTGTTTTCTTCCTTACAAACGTCAATGGTCGTTCCACTCCCGCACATTGGATCTAAAACCAAATCACCTTCTTTTGTATATCTTTGAATTAGATTCCAAATTATAAAAGCGGGGGTTACGCCATTAAATTTGTTATCACCGTGAGGGCTGTCGCCATAATTTTGGGTTGGAAAATCCCATAGCGTTGTTGTTTCTAAAGAGGGCTTCTTAGAATTATCTTTTGGCATTAATTTTTTCAACCAACTTCGTTAAATCGTCTATAAATTTATCGAACATTTTTACTTTATCGCTCTCTTCGACTTTTTCTTCGCTCATTACATAACTTCCATCTGTATCAACTTCAACTATAGCCCTGCCCTTCTTAGCAGGTTCTTTTACTGTAAGCGTTTTATCTTCATCGGGGGTAATAAAATAAACTTTTATGTGTTCTGTCACCTTATCAGAGGCAAGCTTAATCTTCCAATATCCCGTTTGAGCGATTCTTTCCCTTAGCGTCACTTTGCTGGATATGACAGCTATAATTTTACTCGCTTTTGGCTCATAAATTATTATATCAACATCGGGAAGGTGTGATCCAAATTCTCCATAATCAACAAGAAGATTTCTTTTGACCAAATTCAATTCTTTGCTCAAGCCCACGCCGCTAGCCCTTTCAAGTTTACTCCCATCTACAACCTTTAAACCAAGCGCCTTTACCTCGTCTTCTATAATATAAACTATTAGCTTTTCGAGATTTTTTCCTTTGAAAGCACGCCAAGATTGTTCGTGGTCAGGCTGCCTACCCTGAGAAATCGCCTTCTTGGCAGCCTCACTATTGATAAAATCACTTTTATGGATTGATTTTGCTTCATTGAGCAAATTAGAAATATGCTTATAAGCATCTACGCCGTATTGCTTTTTCTTTTTCTCATAAAGTATTATCAAATCTTTTATCTTCATATTTTTCTCCCGATTACAATGTATTCGGTTGGATAAGCGAAAGTATCAGCATTGTCATTTGCTGCGAATCTGCCAGTTTTGGCATCTCTTTTAGATGGTAATATCTTTGAAGGTATTTCGCGTTTAATAATTCTATCAATTTTTAATCCAGAATATTGCATGCTTTCTGCAAAAACTTCTGCATTTAGAATATCCACTCCTTTTAATTTAGTGTTACCTATAACATAACAACATCTTCCGCCATCTTTAAGAATCCTATAAGTTTCGTCGAAACATTCTTGCATATCTACAAAAAAAGCCTCTACCTCATCTGCCATATTTTTATCAACTTTCTGCAATTTATTTTCTATATCTTTGCCAATTTGACTTTTAAGTATCCTTTCACCATTTGTTTTAGCAGAAGTTCCTATAAATTGCTTTTTGTATTCTTTCAAATCCACTTCCGACTCAAGCCAAATCGTCGTTAATTGATGTAGGTCCGCATACTCATAGCTTGTAACATAAGGACTTGAAGTTATTTGTATATCAACCGAATTATCCTTGACAGGCTGATGCCTAGCATCTTGTCGTTTTATTATTAAATATCTATTTATATTTCGTTTCACATTCTCAGGCAATATAGCCCAAAAGGCTTCATTGCCCCGCGTCATTTTTCTAAGATGCTTTTTGAAGACATTTAGGGGTTTAGGTATATTTTTATTTTTATCTATCGTAGGTTTTGTACTAGCCATAAGCCAACGAGAACATATTTTAAGGATATGGCTAAAACAACATTTTAAAAATAATTTGAAGTTTTCATCTTCTTCACGATTTATTCTAGCTAATATTATTCCCAACTCTTCCATAGTTTTTGGTTCAAACCAATATTTTATTCTTTCAATTTTTGATTCGGGGATAAAAACTTTATGCTTATGGGCAGAAAATAAACTACTATCTTCTAAAAAACTCAGACTATCAAGAAATTTCCCTATTTTATTTTTTAAAAAAAACGGCTCGATAGGTGTACATTTGGCCTTGGCGATCAATTCTGCGCTATAGTTTATGTCTGTTCCACTTGCAAAATATCCTCTAGCGATCGCACACGCTAAAGTTGTCCCGCTACCCATAAATAAATCATTAACATGAAAAGATTCATCACCAATAAGATACTCATCCATAAGCTTTTCTACTAGCTGAGGAATAAACTTGGCAGGATAGCGATGATAACAATGAGTAAACTTGGAGGTTTGGCTAGGAGTAATCCCTTCAAAACTCCATTCATGAGATATCATTGTCTTTTTAAAGTTATCTAAAATTTTGTCTGCGGACAAAATCTCATGTTTATTTCTTTGTAATTTTTCTAGTGTTAATGTCCCCATAGTATCCATAAACATAAAAACCTCCGCTTTTGGCGAAGGTTTTAATTATATTAACGTGGCAGTTCCCCCTTCGAAACATACCACTTTATATTCAGTTTTTGCTCTTAGATAAAGTATACCATAAAAATCATCAGTGTCAATCATTTTCTACCTGCCAAATCATCTAATCCAACGCCAAGGGCATTTGCCAATTTTGAAAGCGTCTCAAACGTAGGGTTATTTGATTTTCCAGACTCAATTTTTACAAGCGTATTATAAGGAATATCTGCAAGGCGAGCTAGCTTATCCTGCGAGAGCTTTTTCTGTTTTCTTAATTTTTTGATGTTTACTGATAACATTTGCTTGACTTTCTATGCTATTCTGGTATTATATTACCAGCCATATATAGCATTTATTACTTAGCTATATTATACAATAAATAAAAAAAATATAAACCAAAATCTGCCTATTGAGGCATTTCTGATCCTTTGCTCTTTCTTTGGCAGTAAGGCAAAATTTTCCCGCGCCAAAATTTTGCC
>Ga0315289_10001549_pt1 | contig 35832 bp, 33 predicted proteins | sample YL17G11_40_MG_FD_203452 | JGI IMG/M metagenome (GOLD analysis project Ga0315289, IMG submission 203452) | Sediment microbial communities from Yellowstone Lake, YNP, Wyoming, USA - YL17G11_40 | ecosystem: Environmental > Aquatic > Freshwater > Lake > Sediment | place: USA: Wyoming | collected...
GTGGGAGGACTTTCGCAGGCGATTTTTGAGTGGGAATGGGTAACAGGGGGGCCCATGCAACCGACTTATCCAGACATCTCCAACATACTGTCCGCCAAAGCGCAGCGCAGGCGGGCACTCGCGGCATTGTCCTGGGAAGAGAAAGTAGCCATCGTCGAGCAGATGCGGGTGCTGCTGCCAAAGGGGCTGTGGAGAGACAGAACCGCGTCAACGGATGAAGAAACGGATAAACGGATGAAAGAGCGGATAAACGGATGAGTCAAGACGAAAAAGTTCCAGACCAGAGGAGGTCACACGATGTCAAGAATGGACGTTGAATCGTTGCCCATCGCCTTGCCCGATGGGGTGGACTATGAAGAGTATATCATTGGCACGTACATGGCCGCGTACCCGGCCAGCGTGCCCATCCCCCGCCTGGCCCCCGCGCTGGCGATCGAGCAATCCACCGGCACGTGGGTTCCGGTGCCCGGAGAGACGCCCGAGGTACGTTGCCAGCACGTGGCCAAGGTCATCGGCGTCTACGAGGTGCCCGATTTCGAGTTCTCCGTCCCGTCGAACCTGGAGATGCGCAACTATATCATCCAGATCGCCTTCCCCCAGGTCAACATCGGCTCGCAGATCCCCATGTTGCTGACGACGGTGGTCGGCAACATCTCGATGGCCGGCCAACTCAAGGTGCTCGACATGCGCTTCCCAAAGAAGTTCGTGGACGGCTTCCAGGGACCCAGGTTCGGCATCCAGGGCATCCGAGAACTCCTGGGCGTGCCCGACCGTCCGCTACTGAACAACATGATCAAGCCGTGCACCGGCTACACGCCGGAAGTGGGCGTCGAACTCTTCCGCGCAGCGGCGCTGGGCGGCTGCGACATCATCAAGGACGACGAACTCCTGGCCAATGCCTCCTTCAACGAGATCCACACGCGGGTGAAACTCTACATGGAGGCAGAGCGGCAGGTGTACGAGGAGACCGGCGAGCACACACTGTACACCGTCAATGTCACCGACGAGGTGCCGCAGGTGTTCGAGAACGCCCACCGGGCGGTGGAACTGGGCTGCAACGCGCTCATGGTCAACTACCTGGCCACCGGCTTCCCGGTGTTGCGGGCGCTGGCGGAGGACCCGGCCATCAACGTGCCCATTCTGGGCCACATGGACATGGCGGGTGCGTACTACATGTCGCCCTATCACGGCGTCAGTTCGCACCTCATCCTGGGCAAACTGCCGCGCCTGGCCGGCGCCGATATCGTCGTCTTCCCGGCCCCCTACGGCAAAGCGCCGGTGCTCAAGGACAAGTTCATCCACGTGGCCCACAATCTCTCGTTCCCGTTCTACGACGTCCGGCCGACCTTCCCCATGCCCTCCGGTGGCATCACCCCCTCGATGGTGCCGAAGGTGATGCAGGACCTGGGCAACGACATCGTCATCGGCTCCGGCGGCGGCATCCACGCCCACCCGCAGGGGCCGGTGGCGGGCGGGAAGGCCTTCCGCCAGGCAATCGACGCCACCATGAAGGGCATCCCGCTCCAGGAAGCAGCGAAAGAGCACCCCGAACTGGCAGCGGCGCTGGAAACGTGGGCGGACCCGTTCGGAAAGGGCATCTCACTGTAAGTAGTGCGCATTCTGTTGGATCTGCTCCCGCCGGACCACAGTCCGGCGAGAGACTGTGCATCTCTCACGTTCCATCTCTTACGCTCCCGCTGGACCACAGTCCAGCGGGAGTCGTGCATCTCCCGCGCTTCCGCTGGACCGCAGTCCAGCGGAAGCGGTGCATCTTGAGCCACTGCTCGGCCATGTACTTGCGGCAGGAACATCCCCGCCTGAACCGGATCTCCTGCTCTATGGGTGGAGTGTCCATTCGACCAGCGCGTCCATCGGAGTCCCGAGCTTGTGCGGGTTTCTGGCGAAAAAACCCCCAACAAGCTGGGGACTCCGCTCCCCGGTGCTGGACTTCCTACCATTTCTGTGTATACTTCCTGCGCCGTGAACAGCATCTATCCGAATACTCATTTTCAGGAAGGACTATCCGTGATTGCACTGCTCAAACTGACTCTCGTCTTCGCCGGCATCGTACTGTTGCTGAACCGCAAATGGAACCTGGGATTGGTGCTCCTGCTGGCCGCCGTGGCGGCTGGCCTCATGTTTGCCCATCCCCTCCTGGAGATCGGACGCGACGTCCTGCTGACGGCTGTGGACCTGCTGACGCTGCGGCTGGTGCTGTCCGTCGTGCTGATCATGATGCTGGGGGAATTGCTGCGCCAGACCGCCGGATTGAAGGGGATGGTCGAGGCACTCCAGGCGTTGGTCCCCAACGGGCGCATCGTCATTGCCGTACTTCCAGCGCTGATCGGGCTTCTGCCGATGATCGGCGGGGCCGTGTTCTCGGCGCCCATGGTGGACGAGGTGGGCGACCGGCTGGAGGCAGACCGGGAACGCAAGACCTTCATCAACTACTGGTTCCGCCACATCTGGGAACCCGTCTTCCCGCTCTACCCTTCGGTGTTGCTGGCGGCGGCGCTGTTGGGCCTGACGACTACCCAAGTGGCGAAGGCGACGTGGCCTCTTGCGGCAGCGGCCGCCGCCGGTGGCTTGCTGTTCGGTCTGCCCGGTCTATCCCGGCGCGGAGCCCAAGATCCACCTCCGGCGCCGCGCGCACAAAGCCTACACACGCTGGCGACGAGCATCTGGCCAATCGCGCTCGTCATCGTCCTCTCGCTGACCATCCCCATTGACGGGCAATTCGCACTGGGCCTGAGCCTGCTGGTGACCATCGCGCTGGTGATGGCAGTCAAGCGCATCCCGCTGCGTGACCTGGGGACGATCCTGCGCCAGCGCATCCCCTGGAATACGGTGGTGGTCATCGTCGGCGCACTGATCTTCCGGCGCGTGTTGGAAAACAGCGGCGCTGTCCTGGCCGTTTCCGGCGCACTGGCCGACGTGCACGTCCCGGTGGCAGCGGTGGCCTTCGGAGTGCCCTTCATCGCCGGGCTGCTGACTGGCCTGCTGGCGGCCGCCTACAGCATTGGCTTCCCGGTGGTACTGCCACTGGTAACTGCAAATGGGGGCGCCATCACGCTGGGATGGACCATCTGGTTGATGGCCGGGGGGTTTATGGGGCTGATGTGCTCGCCGGTCCATCTCTGCCTGGCGCTGACCCGCACCTACTTCAAGGCGGAGTGGGGGCCGGTCTACCGCCGCATTGCGCCATCTGCCCTACTGGTCGTGGCGACGGCAGCGGCAGTCCTGGTGTTCGGCTGAGACGCGAGAGCAGAGTTGCCTGCGAATGAGAGATGTGGTAAGATTAGTTGACCGTGTTGCATATTGTTACTGATCGAGTAACAGTATCTCAGCAGGACAACCAGGAACCTGTACGATGGCTCTGCGAACCCTCTCTGACCTGGAATCGAAACTGGTGATGGAATTAGAGTGGCAGGAGAAGCGACTCGTCACTCTGCAAGACGTGATGGACATCCTGGACTGCTCCTATGGCCACGCCCGTAAGCTGGCTCATCAGTTAGAGAAGAAACGTTGGATGGACCGGCTGGGGCCAGGCAAGTACCAGTTTATCCCCGCCAGCCGAGGCAGCCAGGCCGTGCCGGACATGAATCCCTTGCTGGCCGGCAGCGTCCTCATCGAGCCTTACTATTATTCCTACGCTACCGCCAACCACTTTTACGGTTTTTCCTCCCAAACCCCGGCCACGGTTTACGTGGCTACTACAAAGACCAAGCGCCCTACAGAGATCCGAGGGGTAGAATACCGCTTCGTCTCTCTAAGGCCATCCTTATTCTTTGGCTACCAGAAGACCCGGGTCTACACCGCCGAGGTGATGATGACAGAGCCAGAGAAGGCAGTGGTGGATTCCCTGGATAAGATGCACTATGCTGGAGGAATCGCCGAGGTCGCACGGGTGGTTCAAGCAGCCCGCCCGCGAGTGGATCTGACCAAACTGGCCGATTATGCCTTGCGAATGGGGTCGTATGCCCTGGTACAACGATTGGGATACCTGTTGGAGACCATCGGAGAAGCATTGCCGCCCAAGATCGAAGCCGGACTACTGGCTGGTGTGGGGCAGGCCAAGACGTACCTGGGGCCAACCAACCGTTGGGGAACAGGTGGCGAATACAATGCCCGCTGGCAGGTAGTGGTCAACGTACCGGAGCAGCACTTGCTGGGCGAGATCAGGAACGTGTGATGCTTCAACAAAAGTTCGTGGACTGGTTTGCCAGAGACTCGGACGTAAGCCTGCCGGTGGCCGAACGTGGCATCGTTTTGACTTATGCGCTACGTGTCATGGCCGACGCTGGATTATTGGAGCGCCTGATTTTCAAAGGCGGCACGTGCGTCCGCAAGGTGTTCTTGGGGCGCTCGGGGCGTTTCTCCGAAGACCTGGATTTCACAGCCGTCGGCATCTCTGATCCCGAAGATCTGATCCTTGCCATCGCTGAGGCCTTCGACGGTCGGAGTTACCATGGTATTACCTATGCGGTCAAGACCGAAGACTTTTACGTCCGGGATGACCGCCGGGCATGTGGGGCGCGGGTGGGCTATACGCACGAGTGGAACCCGTCGGCTCAGTTCACTCTGGACGTGAGCCTGCGCGAGGAGCCGATACTGGGAGTACAGTGGCTGCCCCTGCTCGCCGATAGCTATTAAGTACCTGGAAATCGAGCCGCTTGCGGTCACTACCTTGTACTTCGAGGAGATCGTGGCCGAGAAGGTTCGGGCGGCTTACCAGCGGCGCGCCGTCCGGGACGTGTATGACCTGTACCAGTTCCACCAGATGCCCTTCGACCGTGAGAGGGTGCGGACATTGGTCGTACTCAAGCTGTGGTTGGCGAACGACACATTTGACTCCGAGCGTTTCTTCACCGGCCTGGGGTCGGAGCGATACGACTGGAGCGACCTGGGGCGGTTGGTACGGCGCAGCCGCCGGCCCGAAACAGGGATGGTGGTCGCCGGTTGCCTGGACGGTTATGGCTTCCTGCGCAATCTTTCGCCTGATGAGGTGGAACTAGCGGAGGACCCACATCGAAGGCTACAGGACTTGTACGAACGCATTGTACAGGGATTGAGGAGGGCGACACGATGAGTGATGTTTTCACGTCCTACGAAACAGGCCTGGCGTGGCTGCTGGAATGGCTGGGCAAAAAGCACAAACGTTACACCGAAGCATTGACGCTTCAGTCGCGCCTATTGGAGAGCATTGCCCAGGCGCGGCTGCACGGCGATACAGGTGAGCTGAAACCTTCTATTCTGGTTCCCATACCTACCTCTACTCCCACACCTACACTTGCATCCACACTTACACCTTCGTCCTCATCCACCCCTGTACCCCTGCCCTCTCCTACATCAGTTCCTATATCGCCAACCGCCTTTCCCGTTGCGACACCAACTTCGGTAGCGACTGCATCTTATGAACTCTCTCAGCCTTCAGGCGTTACGTTACCGTTCGTTGTCGTGGTCCTGTTGGGAGTCATCGTTCTCGTGTTACTGGTGGTTGTGATTTTCCTGGTTCGCAGGCAACGCAGGTCATAGGGAGATCAAGAGCGGCAAGGCCGCCGTGCTGGACCTCTTCGGCCCCAACCCCAGCGACCAAGCCGCGAAGAATCGGGCTGTGTGTTTCTTGCTACGTGTGTGCCTGGAGGTTGAGCAACAGAGGCTGGAACCACTGAATCAGTGGCCTCAGCGGTTTCAGTGCTTCAGTGATTCTGAGGGGGAGTTGACAATTCTGTTCACGACCGCATCCGCTGCAGTGATTCCAGTTCAGCCCGCGCTTCTTCCAGCGTCTCTGGCCCCAACCGCAGCGGCACGCCGCGCTTGGCCAGAATCTCTTTCATGCGGTCAAAGCACACACCCGCCAGCGCGGCCGCTCTGGCCACCGAGAGTTCCTCAGTGCGGTAACGGTGAATGGCGACGTCAATGCGCACGTCGGGGCGCTCTTGCCACAGCACGCGCAGCGCTTCTTGAATGGCGGTATTGGCGTCCGGGTACACCCCGGCGTTGACCAACGCTTGTACCTTGATAGCCATCTGCATCACCTTCCCTGGTAGTGCTTTATATCCTAGCCCATCGTGAGATTTTGTCAACTCTTTAGTGGCTTGACATCTCTCACTACCTGCATATCATGATCGCTGAGGGCCAAGATGAGAATCTCGCGCGTCATCTGGTTACCGGAAGTCGAAGACAAACTATTGCAGAAGCACAATGTGCTTGTTATGGAGGTCGAAGAAGTACTGTTTGGAAAGCCACGGATCCGGTTTGTGGAAAATGGACATCGAGAAGGCGAGGATCTGTATGCGGCTTATGGCCAGACCGAAGAAGGCCGCTACCTGACCGTGTTTTTCATCGTCAAACAACGAACCCAGGCCCTGATTATCTCTGCTCGTGACATGGATCGAAAGGAGCGCAGGTCCTATGCCAGACGAAAGAGTTAGCAGTATCTCCAGATCACGCACCGTAGAGGAAATGGCCGAATTCTGGGACACGCACAGCCTGGCGGACTATGAAGAGGAGACCTACGAGGTCGAAATGACTTTCGATCCGGCGGCGCGGCGTACGTTCGTGAGCATCGAGCCAGAACTGCTACAAGACCTGCGCCGCATTGCACTGGAACGCCGTGTGAGCACCCAGACCCTGGTGAACCTGTGGTTGCGCCAACGGGTTGACCAGCTCAAATCTCAAGCGCCAGTTTGATGCCAACTATGGCATTATAGTGCGCTCACGGGTTGAACCGGAACAGGCACACGTCGCTGTCCTGGACTTCATAGTCCCGCCCCTCGACGCGCAGGGTGCCGCGCTCCCGCGCCGCCAGCCAACTGCCCGCTTCCACCAGTTGCTCGAAATCCACCACCTCGGCCCGGATGAAGCCGCGCTCCATCTGGGTATGGACTTTGCCGGCTGCCTGGGGCGCTTGGGTGCCGCGCGGGATCGCCCAGGCTCGCACCTCCCGCCCTCCGGTGATGGTGAAGAAGGTGAGCAGGTCCAACACTGCGTAACCCGCCTGGGCCAGCGCCTCCAATCCGGAACGTTCCAACCCCACGTCTGCGCGGTAGGCCGCCGCCTCGTCGGGCGGCCACTCGCTCAGGTCAGCCTCCAATTGGGCACACATGACGACGGCGGGCGCACCTTGCGCTTTCGCCACGCGCGCGATCTCCCGCGCCAGCGGGCCGCCGTCAGGCAGGTCCTCCTCGCCGACGTTGGCCACGTAGATGCGCTCACGAGCGGTGAGCAGGCACATCTCGCGCGCCAGTGCAGCCTCATCTGCTCCGCCGGCGGCCCAGGCCGCCGCGCGCTCTCCAGCCTGCAGCCGCGCGCGCAACTCCTCCAGCGTCCCCAATTCCGCCGCATAGTCGCGCGGCCGGGCCTTGGCTGCCGAACGCACCTTCTCCAACCGCCGCTCTACCACCTCCAGGTCGGCCAGCGTCAGTTCCAGGTCGAGCACCTCCAGGTCACGCAGTGGATCCACCGTCCCCTCGACGTGGGCCACGTCCGGATTGGAAAAGCAGCGGCAGACCAGCACGATCGCGTCCACGTTGCGGATGTGACCGAGGAACTGGTTACCTAACCCCTCGCCGCGATGGGCGCCCCGCACGAGGCCGGCGATATCCACGAACTCGACCGTCGCCGGCGTCACCTGTGGCGGCCCGACCAGCGCCGCCAGCGCCGCCAGCCGCGGATCGGGAACTGCGACGACGCCCCGATTCGACTCAATCGTGGTGAAAGGATAGGCCGCCACTTGAGCCCCGGCCCGCGTGAGCGCATTAAAGAGGGTAGACTTGCCCACGTTGGGCAAACCTACGATGCCGATTTGCAGCGTCATACAGCACCTCGCCCTTGGCAGGCTGGAAAGCCTGCCCCACGTCTATTGCGGAGCCTTCACCTCCGGCTGCCCCACCTCTCCGGCAGGCTGGAAAGCCTGCCCCACACTCAGGGGCAGGCTGATGTAAAACGTACTGCCCCGGTCCAATACGCTATCCACCCACACCTTTCCACCGTGCCGCTCGACGACAGACTTGACGATTGCCAGCCCCAGGCCAGTCCCCCGGATATTGACCGTGTCGCGTCGCTTGATACGGTAGAATTTCTCGAACAGGCGCACCTGATCGTCCGGCGCGATGCCAATCCCCGTGTCGGAGACGCGGATCACGGCCTGCCCATTGCGAACCGAGAGGCCCACCGTCACGGTACCTCCGTTGGGGCTATATTTGATCGCATTGTCTACCAGGTTGGCGATCGCCTGGCGCAGCAACGCTGCATCGCCAGAGACGACGGCCACCTCCTCGGCCGGCTCCAGCCGCAGGGTCAGCCCCTTGAGGCTCGTGCGGGCCCGCACGCCTTCCACCGCTTCGACCAGAACTGCCCCCAGGTGGCAGGGCTTACGCTCCAACCCCACGCCCGCTTCGATGCGCCCCAAATCGAGCAAATCGTCGATCAGTTCGCCCATCTGCCCGATGCCACGCAGGATCTTTTCCAGGTACTCGCGCTGTTTGTCGCTGAGTTCGCCCACCATGGGTAGCATCGTCGCATAGCCGCGCATAAACGTCAGCGGCGCGCGCAAGTCGTGCGAGACCGTCGCCACAAACTCGGATTTCAACTCGTCCAGTTCCTTCAAGTGCGTGATGTCGCGCATCACGGCTACGCGGCCGATGCGCTCGCCATCAGCACTCAAGATGGTCGAGGCGCTGGCGTACAACGTCCGGCCATCGGGCAAGGGGACTTCCCTGGTCAACGCGCCGCTCGGAGACAGCGGGGCTTCGAAGACCCGCACCACCGTCGGTGCCAACCTCGTCTCACTGACTTTCTGGCCTGCGACCGCGTCGGCGGCAATGCCAAAGGCCTGTTCAGCCGCCGGATTGACCAGCAAGATACGCTCATCGCGATCGGTGACCAGAACGGCGTCGGTGGTGCTGGTCAGGATCGCCTCCAGCCGCCGCCTACCGCCCTCGGCAGCCTGGAAGAGACGAGCGTTCTCCACCAGCACAGCCATCTGGCCGGCCAGTGTAGAGAGCAGGTCGATCTCTGCGGCCTCGAACTGACGAACCGCGCCGTATCCCACCCACATCACGGCCAGGACCTGGTCTTTGGTACGCACGGGCAACGCAATGACTGCCTTGATCGGCCCCTCCAGTACCTCAGGCTCGGCCAGCGTCCTGGCCCGGGCCAGATTCTGGATGGCCAACTGGGCCCCCATGTCCCTGACCGCGGCAGCCAGCGCGCGGTCGAGTGCTCCCAGCCCCTCGCGTGGCTCCCCGCGGGCCATCACGACCTGCGGGTCACCGCCAGCCGACGACAAGAGGACGATGCGCGCCACCTGGGCATTGGTCGCCTTGAGTGCTCCTTCGAGGATAAACGGTATTCCTTTAGGCAGTTCCAGCGTCGCCGAGACTGCCTGGCTGACCTGCAGCAGCAACGACAGGTCTTCCAGGCGGTCCTTTAGCCGCACGCGCATGCCCTCGAATGCATCCCCCACCCGGGCCACTTCGTCGTCGCCAGGCACCCGCACCGGTTGTGTGAGATCACCCTCGGCGATGCGACCTGCCGCAGCGGCCAACTGCGTGAGTGGCCGGGTCAGCCAGCGGGTGACCAACGGGATCACGATCACCAAACCGCCCCCTAGCAAGACCTGGAGGAGGAGCAGAGGGGCGGCGATCTGCGTCGCCTGCTCCAGCACGATCTTAAAGGGCAGGCGGATGACGACCGCCCACGGGTGTCCTTCCACCGGCAGATAGTACACCAACTGGCGCGTGTTGTCTACAGGGTTACGGCTCTCGTAGGCCCAACCCCGCAGCACAGTCGCGATGCGGGGGCGGTTCTCATCCACGTGCCACTCGGTAAGAAGCAAGCCGGGTTCGGAATGGGCCACGATATGGCCTTCTTCATCCACCACAAACCCCTCACTGCGCTCGCGGGTCTGCTGAAGGCTCGCCAGTGACCGCTGGATGACGGGATTGACGTCGAGCCGGGTACGCCCTAACAACACCCCGAAGCGCTCGCCGGTCACCTGGTCCTCCACCGGTGCCAGGAAGGAAAGGGTTACTGCGCCCTGCATCGAACGATGTACGGGACTGATCTGCGGAGCGCCGCTCTCCAGCACACGCTGCAAGAAGACTTCCTCCTGTGCCGTCAGCCCCGCGTCGCTCGTCGGTATCGCGGGATACAGCGCGATTGGCTGCCCGCTCGCATTGAACAACACCAGTTGGTCAAAAAACGCCACAGTGCGCAAGTCACCCTGCAGCAGGCCCTCCAGCGTGGCCGGGTCACTGCGCCACAATGCCTCGTCGTTAGCGAACTCCGCCAGCAAGCCCTGGCCAGTGTGGATAAAGTACGGGATATCATCAGCCGCGCTGTTGGCATCCTGCGCCATCTCATCCACCGCATCCAAAGTCGCCACACGCAGCGTCGTGGCCGTCACAGCGTAGACCAACACGAAGATCATGGTCAAGATCAGGGGCACGAATAGAAAGAGCAGCCGGCGATTCAGCGTGCGACCGTAGGGAGGGAATCGGCGCACCACGTGGACGGGTCGCAGACGTGGGAAGAGCAGATAGATCGCCTGAACGACAGCCGCCGCCGCCAGGCTTTCCAACAACAGCGGACCCAGATGCGCCAGTGTCAACGTCACCGCATAGTCGAGCCCGGCCAACCCCGCATCGGCTGTGCGAACCAACACCGACAACAGTAACCCCAACGACGCCAGGAAAGCCGCCAGCGGCCCTGCGATCAAGGGCTGGCGCACGACGAGCGGCAGGCGACCTCGATAGTCCTGGCGCAGAAAGAGCCCGACCAGAAAACCGAAGAAAGCAAAGTGGAAAGGGTCCGCGAGGCCGCCGGTCGTCATGCTGGCACGCACGATTCCACCGACCAACCCCACCAGCAACGCTGGGCCTGCGCCCAACCAGGCTCCGGCGACGACAACTGGCAGCGCCAGGAGTGATGCGAACGGCTGGGCAGGCTGGGCAGGAACACTGGGAGGCGGTAACAGGTTAAGCGGCGAGAAAGTGACCACCAGGATGTTGTTGGCGATTAGTAAGGCTACTAACCAGGAAACCGCCAGCAACCCCAGCAACAAGAGCAAGCGGCGCCAGTCTAACCGTTTGAAATCGTGCCGGGCATAGACAAGGAACAAGAGTGTCACCAGCACGTAGAATGCCAGGAGAGGGTATTCCCAGATTTGAGGTGTGAGGAAGGCTAGATTCATGCGGATCCTCTTTACTCCTGCACACTGGAGAGATTCGGTATCGTTGAGATTATAGCACAGCGCAGGAATAATTCAAACCTTGCCCCCAATGCCAACAAGAGTATAATACGAGTGAGGCAAACAGCCAATTTATCCAATAGGAGTGCAAACGTGGAAACTCAACAAGTCGTCGTTCTGGCTATCGGCCTGGTTCTGCTCAGCGTGCTGATGTTCTGGCCACAGTGGCAGGCCCGGCGGCGGCGTCAAAAGCAGATGTCCGAACTGCAAGTGGGCGACGAGGTCATGACCGTCGGCGGGATCATTGGCAAACTGACATATTATAACGCCGAGGGAAACCGCGCCCGCATCGAAATCGCGCCTGGGGTCGAGATACGGGTTGTGTTGGCGGCCATCAGCCGCAAACTCACGGAATCTTGATACCCGCTGGTCGAATCCATTCGTGGAAATCGAAGTTGCTGTAGCCAAAGTCGGCAAGTGGGCGACCAGTGAAAGCGGGGACTCGCTGGAAATGGTCGAGCGTCCCCACGGCGGCTTCTCCTTCGTACTGGTAGATGGCCAACGTTCAGGGCGGGCTGCCAAAGCCATCAGCAACCTGGTGGCCCGCAAGGCCATCTCCGAACTGGCAGAGGGGGTACGCGACGGAGCGGCGGCTCGAGCCGCACACGATACACTGTACACCTACAAAGGCGGCAAAGTCTCGGCCACGCTCAACATTCTCTCGGTAGACCTGACTTCCGGCACGCTTGTGCTTTCGCGGAACAACCGTTGCCCTACCGTCGTCGTCACCCCTGAAGACGGGCTACGGTTGCTCGATGATCCATCGAGCCCGATCGGCGTGCAACGCGGCACGAAGCCACGGATTACCGAGTTACAACTGGTGGCCGGGACCACGGTGGTCGTCTACACGGATGGCCTGGAAACGGTCGGAGCACGCTCGGGCCGCGTCTTCGACGTCCCGGCCACAGTACGCACGCTGACAGCAGAAGACCAGACCAGCGCCCAGCAGATTGCCGATTGCCTGCTGGAGCAGGCATTGGCACTGGATGAGGGACGGCCCAACGATGATATCAGTGTGCTCGTGTTGCGCGTGCTGGATCGCCCGAGCGGTGGCGTGCGCCACCTGACACTCCGGATTCCTTTGTGAGGGATATGATACAACCCCGCCACGCCCGCCGCTACTTGCGGGCCCTGTGGCGCGATACGCGGGCACTGGTGCGCCAGTTTCGTGGTGCGCTACTCGCCTTCGCCACACTTCTGTGCGGAGGCACACTGGTGCTGCACTTCCTCTACGTCTACCCCGAGACCGGGCAGCGCCTCGGTTGGGCCGAAGCGTTGTATGCTACCTTCACGCTCGTCTTCCTGCAGCCCGTCCTTCCGTTTCCCCAGGTAGCGGGGTTACAGCTCTGGTTCATCCTCGTCCCTCTCATCGGGCTGGCCGTCGTCGCCGATGGCATTGTACGTTTCGGCATGGCGTTGTTCAACCGTAGCGAGCGAAAGGAGGCCTGGCAAGTGGCTATCGCGTCAACCTACCGGGACCACGTCGTCGTCTGCGGCCTGGGAAAAGTTGGCTATCGGGTCGTGAAAGAATTGCTCCGCCTGGGAGAAGACGTCGTCAGCATCGAACACAACGCCGCATGCCCGTTCCTCGAAGAGATTCGCCAGATGAACGTGCCGGTGTTGCTGGGCAACGCCCGGCAGAGGGACATACTGGAGAAGGCCCACGTGCGGGAAGCGTCTGCCATTGTGGCCTGCACCCAGGACGATCTGACCAATCTGGACATCGCACTCGACGCCAGGGAACTCAACCCAGACATCAAGGTCGTACTCCGCATGTTCGACACGCAACTGGCAGAAAAAGTACGACGGGGGTTTGGAATTCATACCGCCTTCAGCACCTCGGCGCTGGCCGCTCCCATCTTCGCTGCGGCTGCTACACGCACCCAGATTGACTACTCCTTCTACGTGGATGACGCGCTGTTGAACGTGGCCCGCACGGTGGTACAGGAAGGTTCGGCGCTCGAGGGGCGTACCATCGCCCAGGTAGAACAGGAACTGGATATCACCATCATCTTGCACAAGGGGGCAGGTGGCCTCGACCTGCATCCGGCTCCCGACATCATACTGCGCGCCGGGGATTGCCTGGTGGTCTTCGCTTCGCTGGAGGCGCTGGCCACCGTGCGTGAAGTGAGCGGCGAGCGACCCTGTATCTCTGAACAAGAGGGCCACAGTCCGCGCCGCCGCTCGTGGCTGGAGCGCCTCTTCTTTAGAAAGAAATCTACGCACCGGTGAAACAGGCCACACGCGAGGAACGCCCGCTGATCGCTGTCGTTGGCCCGTGTGCTTCGGGCAAATCGCGGCTCGTCCAGGGGTTGCGGGCGCAGGGGTACAACGCCCGCGAGGTGGTACAGGAGCACTCCTACGTGCCTGCCATGTGGCAGCGTATCACCAGACCCGACCTGCTCATCTATCTGGACGTCTCGTGGGAGGTCGCCTGCCAGCGCCGGCCGACAGACGCCGGGTCAGGCTGGTGGGTCGAGCTGGCGTACCGCCTGCGCCACGCCCGGGAACACGCAGACCTCTACATCCATACCGACGGGTGGACGCTGGAAGAGGTACTGGAGCAAGCATTGGCCTTTCTCAGCAACCCGGGGATTTGCACGAAGCCCCCGCTGTAGGCGGGGGGGGGCGGTCACTGCCGACCCAGGCATGCGTGGGTTAGCAGTCACGGCACCCCCCACTGGCGTGGGGGGCTTGCACAAAGCTACACCCAAGCCCCCCCACTGACGTGGGGGGCTTGCACGAAGCGTGGATTGGCAGTCACGGCACCCCCCACTGGCGTGGGGGGCTTGCGCGCAGGGTGTGGGGGGGCTTGCACGCAGGTTGTTGGTTGCAGGTTTGGGCGGCTGAGGGTATAATAAGGGCGATGGATTGGATCAACGTTATATTCTGGCTGGTCGGCACATTGGTTGTGGTCCTGGGGCCCATGATTCTGGTTCACGAACTGGGTCACTTTATCTTCGCCAAACTGGCGGGGGTGCGGGTCGAAGAATTTGGGCTCGGCTTTCCGCCCCGGCTGCTCAAACTGTGGCGCGGCAAGGGTTACCTGGAGATCGGTCACACCCACGTGACCATCCCGGCGGGCTTCCGGCTGCCGGCCGGGCTGAAGGTCGGGACCTGGGTAGATGCCGTCACGTTGCGACGCGACGATGGTACTTGTCTCTTGCGTCGCCTGACGGTACGTGACCCAAGCGCGGACGACCTGGCACTGGCACACGGGCACACGGATGAGGGTGTGCCCGTGCCGGGCCAGTTGACTGCACTTGAGCCAGGGACGCTATATAGTCTCAACCTGCTCCCCATGGGTGCGTTTGTGAAAATGACGGGCGAGGAGGACCCCTCTGACCCGCGTAGCCTGGCAGTCCAACCCAAACGCTGGCGTGTAGCGGTATTGGCCGCAGGGGCAGTGCTCAACATCGTCGTCGCGCTGATGCTGCTCGTCGGTGCTTACACTGCTGGTTTTCCCGATAAATGGCTGGTCGAAGTTGCCGGCGTGGAACCAGGGAGCGCGGCCGAAGAGGTGGGGCTCCAGCCCCGCGACATTGTCCTGGCCGCCGGTGGCGAGCGCATCACGGAGGGCCTGGAACATCTACAGCGCATCATCCGCGCTGTGCCAGAGCAGGCCATCGAACTGACCATTTTGCGTGAAGGAGAGACGCTCACGCTGATGGCAACACCCCAGCGCAGCCCCGAGGGATATGGTCGCCTGGGCATCTGGATGGCCCCCTGGCCCGACCGGAGCGCGTTGCAGCGCTATCGCCTTCCCGCAGCGCTGCGCGCTGGCCTCAACGATATCAGCGCGGCGATCGTGGCGACCGTCCAGGTGCCGGCCCGCCTCGCTAAAGGCGACATCACTCCGCGGGAGGCACGCCCGGCCAGTGTGGTCGGGATCAGCGGGGTGCTGGCCTTTACCCTCCAACAAAGCATCCGTTGGGGCCTGGCGTTCCCCGTGCTGCATACGGCGTCGCTCATCAGCCTGGCGCTGGGCCTGACCAATCTGCTGCCGCTGCCAGCGCTCGACGGCGGGCGCATTCTCTTCGTACTCATCGAGGCTGTACGAGGTCGCCGCATCTCGCCCGAGCGTGAAGCACTGATTCACTTTGTGGGCTTGATGGTCCTGTTCAGCCTGATGGCGCTGGTGATGTTGCAGGACTTGATCAACCCAATCATTCCCTGGTCGTGGCTCAGGTAAGATGAAAGATTTGCTGGGTGCGTTGCTTGACGAATTGCGCGAACGTGCGGAAATGCCAGACCAGGCCTCGCTGTACCATCTCTCGAGCCTGGCGGCCGAAGACGTGGTGCGCGTGCGCGAGGTGTGGCTGGACTTGCCCGTCGAGTTGCGGCGACGGCTGGTCGCACAGTTGGTGGAAACAGCCGAGGCCGATTTCGAAGCGGACTTTGGGGCGATCTTCCGCATGGAATTAAAGGACGAGGATGCAGAGATACGCGCAGCGGCCGTCGAAGGACTATGGGAGGACGAAGACGTGCGCCTGGTCCCGCTCCTGGCAGCGACCTTACGGGAAGACGAGGACGCTGTCGTGCGTGCGGCAGCCGCCACGTCGCTGGGCCGTTTCATCCTGTTAGGCGAACTAGCCAAGATCCTCCCCGACGTACAGGCCATCGCCTACGAGACATTGCTGGCCACGTGCCAGAACACAGAAGAAGACCTGGAAGTGCGGCGGCGGGCGCTGGAATCGCTGGCCTATGCGGACAACAAGACCGTGGCTGAGTTGATCCGCGCAGCGTATGAGACGCCAGAGGAAGAGGCCGTCATCAGCGCTATCTTTGCTATGGGGCACTCTGCCAATACCCGCTGGGCTCACCAGGTACGGGCAAAACTCTTCAGTCCCAATCCCGCACTGCGCTACGAAGCCGCGTGGGCCTGCGGTGAACTGCAACTCTCCGAGGCCATGCCTGAACTGGAAGAGTTGGCCGACGATGCTGACCCCGAGGTGCAAGAAGCAGCCCTGTGGGCTGTGGGCCAGATCGGAGGCGAAAAGGCACGTCAGATCCTGGAACGCTATTGTCGTACTGACGATGAGGCCACGCGGGCGGCGGCCGAGGCCGCCCTGGATGAGTTGGAATTCCTGCATGGAGACCTGTCAGATTTCTTCACCAGGCTGATCAAAGAATCCGACGCCGGCTGGTGAAATAAATGGTGCGCTTGCCCACATTGTCACTGACTACACGCCCGCTCCTGATGCTGGGGATCCTGTTGGCTCTCTCCACTTGCGGTGATACACGTCGAACTGCCATCGCTGCCGAAGGCATCACCGTGGTCGAGAGCAAGGTCAGCCATAGTTTCGCCCAGCAGATCACCTTCACACTGTGGGCCACTTCCGACACCGACATTACCGCGGTATATCTGTTCTTCCAGGCCACCGGCGACGAGCGGGCCGAGTCTGTGATGGTGGCCATCGAGCCAGGTCGCGAGATCAGCACCCGCTACGTGCATGAATTGCGCTACTCGCCCCTGCCACCGTTCGCCACAGTTGCTTTCTGGTGGCAGATCGAGAACGCCGCAGGCGACCGCTTGACGACAGAACCTCAGCATTTTCAGTACATAGACAACCGTTTCCAGTGGGAGCAACTCAGCGCCAACGGCCTCACAGTCCATTGGACCGCAGGGCATGGCAACCCGATCTTTGGCCAGGCGGCGTTGGACATTGCCCAGACAAGCATGCAGGAGATCAATGCAGAACTGCGCGCCCCAGTGCCCAGGTCCATTCACATCTACATTTACGATGCCCAGCACAACCTGGACGCGGCAATGGTGCTCACAGGACGACAGTGGGCCAGCGGCCAGGCCCGTCCTGAACTGGACGTGGTCGTCGTTGCGATCTCGGATGCGGAAGGCTATACGTCGCGCATGATGCGCGATATTCCCCACGAGATCACCCACCTGCTGGTCTATCAGGCTGTTGCGCCGGCCAACTACAGGTATGTGCCTGAGTGGCTGGACGAGGGATTGGCTACTGCGAACGAACGATTGCCGACGCCGGAGTATGCTGTAGCGACCGAGGAGGCACGTGTACAGGAGCAACTTTTACCATTGCAGGAGTTGTGCGTGCCCTTCTCGCCCGATTCAAACACCGCGTTTCTGGCGTACGCCCAGAGCGGCAGCGTAGTACAGTTTATTCGCCAGCGGTACGGTGCCCAGGGGATACGTGCACTGCTGGCAGCCTATGCCGACGGCGCCAGTTGCACACAGGGCATGCAGGAGGCCTTACACATCAGCCTCAGCGGCCTGGAGACTGCGTGGCGGGCCAGCCTGGAGCCCCAGGCTCCCTGGCGAGCCTGGGTTGAGCAGGCCGGTGTTTGGGTAGGACTATGGCTATTGAGCCTGCTGGTGGCTGTGCCGATGGTCGGTGGACTCCGCCGCCGCTAATTTGTGAGGTCGACAGGACTCCTGAGCCTGCCGAACGAGGGATGTGATGCGTAACATTGTTGTCTTCGATCTGGAGACCCAATACATTGCCGATGAGGTAGGAGGCTGGTGCAACATCCGCGATATGCGCCTGGCCGTGGCTGTGACGTACAACGCAGCAATGGACATCTACCGCGATTATACAGAGCCAGAAGTGGAGCTCCTGATTGCTACGCTGCAGGGGGCTGACCTGGTCGTCGGCTACAACTTGCTTCGCTTCGACTACGAGGTCTTGCGCGCCTACACGGACGATCCACTGGTGAACCTGCCGACAGCGGACTTGCTGCAGGACCTCTATCGGACGTTGGGTTGGCGGCCCAAACTGGATGACCTGGCGGCTGCGACGCTGGGAGAGGGCAAGAGCGCCGATGGGCTGCAGGCCGTGCGCTGGTTCCGCCAGGGGCAACTTGACAAGGTGATGGCTTACTGCCGCCGTGACGTCGAGGTGACGTGGAGGCTCTACCAGTTCGGCCGACACAACGGTTACGTCCAGTATCGGGACCGCAGGTGGCGTACGTGCAAGGTGCCGGTACATTGGTGATCGCACGATGAGTGCCTTTGAACCCGCCTACCTGGCGCTGTTACGCTCGGGCGAATTGAAACGGCGCGTCCAGACAGCCTACGAGCGATTGCACGCCTGTGACTTCTGTGGCCGGGAATGCTGCGTGGACCGCTACGAGCAGCCAGGGGCATGCCGCACCGGGACGCAGGCAGCCGTGTCCAGTTTTGGCCCTCACCTGGGGGAGGAGGACCCGCTGCGGGGCTACCGTGGCTCGGGCACGATTTTCTTCGCCTGGTGCAACCTGAACTGCCAATTTTGCCAGAACTATGACATCAGCCAACTTGGGCATGGGGACGAGGTGGAGCCAGAAAACGTCGCCTCGATGATGCTGGACCTCCAGGCTCAGGAGTGCCATAACATTAACCTGGTCTCCCCAACCCACGTCGTAGCTCCGCTCCTGGCCGCCGTCCTCATCGCGGCTGAAGCAGGACTGCGCCTCCCATTGGTCTGGAATACCGGTGGGTACGACGCTGTGGGAGCATTGGCACTGCTCGACGGCGTGGTGGATATTTACATGCCAGACATCAAGTACGCCGACGATGAGACGGCCTACAAGTACTCAAAGGTCAAGCACTACCCGGCGGTCAATCAGAGCGCGGTCAAGGAGATGCACCGGCAAGTGGGCGATCTGGTGATGGACGAGAACGGCATCGCGTGGCGGGGATTGCTCGTGCGTCACCTGGTCCTGCCTGGGGGGCTGGCCGGGACAGCCGAATGCGCGCGCTTTCTGGCGGAAGAGGTCTCTGCTGATACGTATATCAACGTTATGGATCAGTACCGCCCTTGCTACAAGGCTGGTGAACTGCCGCCGCTCGATCGTCCTATCACGGCGGCAGAGTATGAACTCGCCTTGCAGCAGGCCCGCCAGGCCGGGCTACACCGTTTCGACAGGCGGCGGACAAGTTAGCAACTTGTCCTACATGAACGTGGGATGGAAAAGCGAGATGGACAGTACGGAAAAGAGGCCGAAAACTGAGGCTCGCCTGCACGCCGTCGTCCATGGCTACGTGCAGGGAGTCAACTTCCGCTATTATACCGTCCGCACCGCACAGCGCCTGGGGCTGGTCGGCTGGGTCGCCAACCGGTGGAACGGGACAGTGGAGACCGTCGCCGAGGGGCGGCGCGTGGCGCTCGAGGAGTTCCGGCAATTCTTGCATCGGGGCCCTTCTTCTGCAGAGGTGCAACACGTGGACGCCAGGTGGGAAACCCCCACCGGCGAATTCGAACGCTTCGGGGTGCGGTATACATGAGAAGTAACCCGGAGCGAGTGGCGTGGGCTGTCCTGCTGACGTCATTTTTCACCTGCATCAGCCTGGCCGTGGGAGTGCCACTGGGCGTCCGCTACTACGTTTTGCACGCCCGTGTGCCACAGAAAGTGATGCTTGAAGTGCAGCGGGGGCCGTTGCGCGTCACATTGGCGGGTCGGGGTGAGCAAGTCGCGATTGACGAAGCACGTGATGACATCCCCGAGGGCACGATCGTGGCAACAGACGCGACTGCTGGCCGGCTCGTGATGCACGCACCTGGGACAGATGACGTCGTCGTCGCCACCGTCCAACTTTACGACAACACGGAGGCCGTGCTCTTTTCGGCACGCTCCCCGCGTTTCTCCGCCAGCCGCCTGCCCCACCAGGTGGCGTTGGAGGTGAGGACTGGGCGGGTGCGCATCAGCGCCTCCAACGACAACAGCCGGCCTGCAGTCGTCGAGGTACAAACACCCCACGGAAAGGCCACACTCCAAGAGGGCCGGTTTACCATCGAAGTGAGCCCACAGGCGACCCAGATCATCGTGCAAGAGGGCCTGGCGGACCTTACCGGCGCGACCGACTCGACGATGCAACTGGGGCCGGCACAGCGAGCCATTGTGACAAACAACGGCCCGATCACCGGTCCACTGCCGGCCGCCCGCAACCTCGTCACCAATGGGGACTTTGTGGACCTGCTGGAGGATGGATGGGTCGAGGGATGGACCTGGTACAGCAAGGACATTCAAGAAGACGGCGAACCCGGAGGTGACGTGCAAAGGACGGAAATCGAGGGCCGTCCGGTTGTCGTCATTACACGCCGGGGCATCGGACACGCTGAAACCGGCATCCGTCAACAGCTTGACGCAGACATCCGCGATTTCAGTTTCCTGCAACTGCATCTGCTGTTGCGCGTCGAGGAGCACAACGTACCGGTGTGCGGCTCTTTGGGCAGCGAATGCCCGGTGATGGTGCGTGTTGACTACAAAGACGCCGATGGCACAGACCAGGAATGGCTGCAGGGCTTCTACTCGCTGCCAGACGCCAGCGCCGCCGGGAATCCACCATTTTGCGTCACGTGCGGTGTACGCAACGAGCACATCCAGGTCCCCAGCAGTACGTGGTATGCGTACGATTCGCCCAACCTGATCCCGCTGATCTCGCAAGACAGCAAAACGCCGACCTTGATCACGTCCATCACCGTCTATGCATCCGGCCACACGTATCAGTCCACGATCGCCGAAGTGGAGTTGATCGGGCAAGAGTAAACCTGCCTGCGACGGTTATAACTGCTCCAGTTTCTGCACGAGTTCGGCCGGCGTTTCAGCCTCGACAGTGACGTACTCCACACCGCGGTAATACTGCTGAAAGAAGGCCCGCAGATCGCCCGGCCATTTCCCCGGGTTGACCGCGATCACCCGCCGCGCATCCAGGTCGCCGATACCGGCGTCGTCGGCGCTGCTCCCGACGGTATACCGGTGCTGGTTCCACGCCCCATCCACCACTGCCGTAGCCCAGGCTGCACCTGCGTCAGGTGGCAGCAATACGTAAGTCCGCGCATATTGCTCACGAGGCTGCCCGCGCTGTGGCGTCACTGGGGCCGGAGCGCTTTCAAACGCATCTGCCGCCTCCACGCCACCGGCGGCCGCAAACGCGACCGCGTGCTTGCCGACCTCGCTCAACGGAGAGGTGGTCACCGTCCACGTGTGCCAGTCTCCGTCCTGGCCGACCACCCACGTTCCCTGTGCCAGTTCCGCCCCCGCAGGCTGACGCACAATCAAGTGCACGTCGGTCAGCGTGGCCGACGAACGGGCCTCGATGGTCACCGCTTCACCGACTTTCGGCTTGGCCGGCTGATGGCTCAACCGTACTTCCGGTTTTCCCTCACCCGCGGCGATCAATTCCGCATCATCCCAGTAGGCATCGTTGTGCTTGAAGGGCCACAGGGTCTTGCTGCGCAGAAATACCGTTACCCGCTCGGCCTGGGCTACTGCCTCCGCAGGGGGAAGTTGGGCATACCGATTGTAGATGTGCGCCCCCTGTCCCCAGACCACCGTATCAGCAAACGGGTTAGTGCCACCGGTGGGATCAATCCCTACGTAGAAAGCAAAGTTGCGCCAGTTGTCATCGGGGGCCTGCCCCTCCAGGAGGAATCCCGCCTCGTACCCCGGCCCATCGCTCCAACGCGGATCGTCGGGATGAAGGCCACCGTGCCAGTTGCTCCAGGCATGCGCCCAGGCCGTCAGGCGCAAGCGGGTACCTGGCGTAACCTGCACCTGCTGCAGAAACCCCGCGTCGTGCTTGCGGTAAAACGTGAACAGGAGCATTCCTTTCTGACCGCTGTGCACTCGTCGGGGGTCGTGGGCTGCCCACGCATCCCGCACCTCCGGTTGATCCCACGTATCTGGCTTGTGGCGGAACCACGTCAGCCATTCGGGTGGAGTGAAGATGTTTCCCACGTCGGTCTGATACGGCTCTTTGCCCTTGGGGAAAATCCAGCAACGATGGCTCTTCTTCTCTCCCCAATCGGCTTCAAATCCGCCATTCTTCAGCAAGTTCTGTGGCATTGGCGGCCTCCTTCCCCTACACACGTTACGTAAAACCCAGTCCGCGCTCGCGCAGGCTCACGAAGCGCTGCTGTCCAATGACCAGGTGATCCAGCACTTCGATGTCCAGCAACTCCCCTGCTGCGACCAACTGGCGAGTCACTTCCACGTCCTCCGGCGAAGGTGTCGGGTCGCCCGAGGGATGGTTATGGGCCACGATCACCGCCGCGCAGTTCCGTTTGACCGCATCCCGGAATATCTCGCCTACCCGAATGTGGGAAGCATTGAGGCTGCCCACGTACACCGTTTCGGAGCCAAGCAGCCGGTTGCGCGTGTCCAGGTAGAGCACCTGGAAATGCTCCTGCTCCAGGTGGGACATCTCGGCCATCAAGAGTTGCGCCACGTCCGCCGGGGAGCGAACGATGAAGCGGTCTTCGGGCGTAACCAGCAGCATGCGGCGGCCCAGTTCCAGTGCCGCTTTGAGTTGGGCCGTCTTGGCTTCCCCCAACCCTTTCTCGGCCAGTAGTTCGGCGAAACTGGCCCGCGCTAGGCCCCCTAACCCCTCGTAGCGGGAGAGGAGCCGCCTGGCTATATCCAGCGCACTTTCGCCGCCCACGCCCGTGCGCAGGATGATGGCCAGGAGTTCCGTCGTCGAGAGTGCCCCCTCGCCCGCACGGGCCAGCCGCTCGCGCGGGCGCTCGTCGGCGGGCAGATCCCGGATCATCGGTCGGTATTCAGTCCGCGTTTCGTTGCTCATTGCGTTATACTATACTGCAAATGGTATGAACTTGTCAAATGACCATTACTTGCCGCTATACCGGCCAGTGGTATAATACGCCCCACTTGAAACAGCCTGAATGAGGAGCAGCGATCAATGGAAAACATTCTGGAGCGCGTCCCCTTCTATCTGACCATCCTTTCCACGATCTGTGGGGGATTGACCGCAGGACTGTTGGGTGGCATAGCGATCTGGACGTTTCGCGACATTCACGCCCGTTCCCGGGACATCCTGGCCCAGATCCTGGCTACGCTGCTGGTGATCGCACTGCCCGTCATCGGGTTGGTAATCTACTTGATGCTGCGCCCCCGCGAGACGCTGGCGGAGGCCTACGAACGCTCACTCGAACAAGAGGCGCTGCTACAGGCCATCGAAGAGCCGGAGGTTTGCCCCGGGTGCGGACAGCGGGTCAAGGGCGACTACCTGTACTGCCCGGCCTGCCATACCCGGCTCAAGCGAGCCTGCCCGGCCTGCGACCGCCCGCTCCACCTGCGCTGGTCGCTCTGCCCCTACTGTGGCGCAATCGTCGCACCCCAGGCACTGGAACCGGTGCCCAATCCTAATGCGTAATGCGTAATGCGTAATCCGTATTATTACGCATCACGAATTACGAATTACGAATTACGAATTACGGATTGTCCTCCACCACGTGCACCTGCACCATGTTCGTCTCCCCGCCGCTGCCGAAGGGGACGCCCGCCGTCAACACCAGCGGGTCACCCCAGGCCACCAGCCCCTTCTCCAGCGCCGCCCGCACCATCACTTCAACCATGTCGTCTGTGGTCCTGAACTCCGCCACAAGCACGGGCACCACGCCCCACACGAGCGCCAACCGCAATAACGTCGCCGGATTGGGCGTCACGGCGACGATCGGGACAGCCGGGCGGTGGCGGGCCACCATGCGCGCGGTCCGGCCCGACATCGTCGCGGTGATGATCGCCCTGGCTTTCACTTCGCTGGCAATCTCGACCGCCGCACAACTGATGGCCTCGGTGATCGTTGCGTGACAATGGGACTCGCCGTGCAACAGGCGGCCGTGAGGCAGATGGGCCTCCGCATTGGCACAGATCGTTGCCATCGTCTGTGTTGCTTCGACCGGGTAGCGTCCCACCGCCGTCTCGCCGGAAAGCATCACCGCATCCGTGCCGTCCAGGATGGCATTGGCGACGTCTGAGGCCTCCGCGCGCGTCGGGCGCGGGTTCTCGATCATCGTCTGGAGCATCTCGGTGGCGGTGATGACCGGCTTGCCGGCCCCCAGGCTTGCGTGGATGATGTGCTTCTGGTGGAACGGCACCTCCTCGGCGGGTGTCTCCACGCCCAGGTCGCCACGGGCGACCATGATGCCGTCGGCCTCGCCCAGGAGCGCGTCGAAATCCGCGAGCGCCTCCGGCTTCTCGATCTTGGCAATGATCGGGACGCTGGCCCCCTGGCCCTTCAGGAATTGCCGCAACTCGCGCACGTCGGCCGCGCGGCGGACGAAGGAGAGCGCAAAAAAGTCCACCCCCTGCTCCAACGCAAACGCGGCTGCCTGGCGGTCCCTGGGCGTCAGCGCGGAAAAATGGAGTGCCGCGCCGGGGACGTTGATGCCTTTGCGGGAGGCGAGTTGCCCGCCGGTGACCACGCGGCACTTCAGGCCGTCTTCACCGGCCTGCACGACGGTCAGCGCCAGCCGTCCATCGTCCAGCAGCACGGTCTGGCCAGCCCGCAGGTCGCGCAGTAGTTCCGGGTGGGGCACGGGGATGTCGGTCGCCACGCCTGGCCGGGGACGCGGCGTGAGCGTGACGACGTCTCCCTCGCGCAGTTCGACTGCGCCGCCCTCAATCTCACCCACGCGCAACTTGGGCCCCGGCAGGTCGGCCATGATGGCCACCAGTCGCTCTTCCTCTTGCGCGACCTGGCGCAGCGTGGCAATCGCCGTCGCATGCGTGGCGTGGTCGCCGTGGGAGAAGTTGATGCGTGCCACGCTCATGCCGGCGCGGAGCAGCCCGCGCATCACCTCGGGCGAACTGGAGGCCGGGCCGAGCGTACAGACGATTTTGGTGCGCGCCATCTCACCCACAGTGCTCCCAGCCCCCGTCCCCGGGGGCCTTGTTTCCGCCGCAACCAAATTTATCGGACACGGATTACACGGATTTTTGGGTTCTATCCGTGTTCATCCGTGAAAGTCCGCGCATGGGCTGCCCCCGAGACGGGGGCTTTGAGCGTTCCGTACTGAGACTAACGCCGCAGGTTGTTGAAGGCCGCCAGGCCGGCGTAGACAGCCTGGTCCTCCAACTCCTGCTCGATGCGCAGCAATTGGTTATATTTGGCGACGCGGTCGGAGCGGCAGGGTGCACCGGTCTTGATCTGCCCGGTGTTCAACGCCACCGACAGGTCTGCGATGGTCGCATCCTCCGTCTCGCCCGAGCGGTGGGACATGACGGCGGTCCAACCGGCGCGCTGCGCCAGTTGCACGGCCGCGATGGCCTCGGTGAGCGTCCCGATCTGGTTCACCTTGCACAGGAGCGCATTGCAGGCTCGCAGGCCAATCGCCTTCCGCACCCGCGCCACGTTCGTCACCAGCAGGTCGTCGCCCACAATCTGCACGCGGTCGCCCAGCCGTTCCGTCAGCAACACCCAACTATCCCAGTCGTCCTCGGCCAGCCCATCTTCGATGCTGATGATGGGGTATTTCTCCACCCAAGCGGCGTAGAATTCAACCATCTCCGCGCCGGTGAGCGTGCGGCCCTCTTTCTTGAGCACGTACCGGCCATCCTCGAAGAATTCGCTGGCCGCCGGGTCGAGCGCGATGCGCACCTGCTCGCCGGGCCTGTAGCCCGCTTTCTCGATGGCCTCGAGGATGACCTCGACCGCCTCTGCGTTCGCCTTCAGGTCGGGCGCAAAGCCCCCTTCGTCCCCGATGCCGGTCGAATACCCCCTGGCCTTGAGGACGCCCTTGAGCGCGTGGTAGATCTCGCTGCCCCAGCGCAACGCCTCGGCGAACGTGGGCGCGCCGACCGGCATGACCATGAATTCCTGCAGGTCGGGGCCGTCCACGGCGTGCTTGCCGCCATTGAGGATGTTCATCATCGGCACGGGCAGCACGTGGGCGTACACGCCGCCGACGTAGCGGTACAGCGGCATCTGGAGCGCGTTGGCCGCTGCATGCGCCGCGGCCAGCGAGACGCCCAGGATAGCGTTGGCGCCCAGTTTCTCCTTGCCCGGCGTGCCGTCCAGTTCCAGCAGGAGCGCGTCAATCCCGGCTTGGTCGGTGACGTCCCAGCCGACCAGTTCGTCGGCGACGATTTCGTTGACGTTGGCAACCGCCTGGAGTACGCCTTTGCCGTTGTAGCGGTGCTTGTCGCCGTCGCGCAGTTCCAGTGCCTCGTGGACGCCGGTCGAGGCGCCTGAGGGGACGATTGCCTGCCCCATCGTCCCATCCACGAGCACAACTTCCACTTCCACCGTCGGATTCCCCCGCGAATCCAACACCTCGCGGGCGACAATGCTGTCAATTTCTGTCTCGATCATGTATACCTCCCAGGGCTCGGGCTGGTCTCTGACCGTGCCCGATACCCACCTGGACAAGTTTGGCAACTTGTCCTACAAAGTGCCTGACTCTCCATAGGACGCCTGGCTTCAGCCGGGAAATCCTCGCTGAAGCGAGGCGTCCAGCCCCTCTTTGTCCAATCCAAGCCGCTCCCGTACAAAATGACGGATACGTTGGCCCTTTCCAGAGCATCGCGGGCATATTCATCATCGTAGAACGCCTCAAAGCCCGGATACCTTACCTCGACCGCATACGGATTGAGCGCTCGGCAATCATCCTCCAATTGCCCAAATGCCTTCTCCACATTCCGGCAACCGTTCAGGATCTCCAGCATGTCGTGCACCTTGCGGAAAGTCACGCCATGCCATACCAGATAGCCCTTGAGGTACTTCTCCGCTCCTTGCTGAGCCAGGAAGCAGATGGTCTCCGGAGGGCCTGAAAGGTCTGCCAGCATCCAGGCTGACCTGAAATCGGTGTCCGCCTTGGCAAACCAGTCACAGGCACCTGCCTCACGCCCGCTCATAGAGCACCTTTCCCTCCCGCATGATCTCTTGAATGAGATAGTCCTGTGCGTTTAATTTCTGAGCCAGTTCCTCAGCAGTGACCACCAGGGGGTCCAGCGCCAGGTAGTGACGCGGTGAGTAGACCACCTTGTATACTTCCCGCATGCGGTCCAGAGGCCGCAACGCGGTGTCCTTGACGATGAGCAGGTCTATGTCGGAATCTTCGCCAAAGTCGCCGCGGGCACAGGAACCGAACAGGATGATCTTGTCGGGATCGTAGGCCCTACGCAGTCGAGCCACAATCCGCTCGATCTGGCGCTCGTAGCGCTCGCGCAATTTCTCCCGGTCCATAGCAGATTCCGCTACCCTTCGGACACGGATGACACGGATCACACGGATTTACACGGATCTTTTTTGGATCATCCGTGATGATCCGTCGCATCCGTGTTTATCCGTGTCCCAAGAATTCTCTTCCCCTCACAGCCCCATGCTCTGATGGAGCCGGGCAAAGTCAAAGTGTTCGGCCAACAATGCCTCGAACTGTTCGAGTTTCGCCCGCTGGCCCAGGCGCGTCTTGCCAAAGACCCGCTCGATCGCGCCGATCGCCTCCATCGTGTTCGCACGCACCAGCAGCACCGGCACGCCGCACTCCTCGGCGCGGCGCAACACCTCCGGCACAGGCCGCAGGTGGCCGGTCAAGACCAGGCAGTGGGTCGCCGTCTCCAACGCGACCAGTTGCATATCGGCCCGGTCGCCGCCGGTGATGACGGCCTTGGTGCCCGGGATGCGCCGGATGCGCGGCAGCGCCTGCTCGACGCTCATCGCCCCGACCACCAGGTGCTCGATCAGGACGTCCTTCTTCTCCGGCAGGACCAGGAATTCGCCGTTCAGTGTCTCCGCCAGTTCACCTACGCTGATGGCCTGCAGTTGCTGGCGCAGGGGCAGGACACCCAGCAACGGGATACCCTGCCGCTCCAGGTAAGGACGGGCGACGTCGCGCACGAACTCCAGTTCCTCGTCGGGCACCTTGTTGACCAGCACGCCCAGCAGCCGTTTGCCGATGCGCAACTGGGCCACCAGGCAATCGTCCAGCAGCGACATGCGGTTGAGGAAGGGGGTAAGCGCCAGCACGGGCACGTCCAGCGCGTCTGCCACGACCGGCGTGCCCAGGCGCACACTGAACCCTTCCCGTAGCGAGGCCCCACCCTCCATAAGCACGATGTCTTTGTCAGCGCTGATGCGCTCAAAGTCCGCCTTGATCTTGGCCAGCAGGTCGGGGGGCGCCTCGCTCGTGAGTTCCTGCACCAACAACCCCTGGGTCAACACGACGCTGACCAGATCGCACGCGTTTTCAGATAGGCCCAGCGTGCGCCGCACAAAGTCCGCGTCTTCATCCGCCACGCCGCAGACGTCCTGCCAGGGATGCGTGCTCAGTGGCTTGAGATAACCGACCTTGTGGCCATCCGCCTGAAAGTGGTGTCCCAATCCCAAACAGAGCGCCGTCTTGCCGCTGAACGTATGTAGGGAAGTTATATATAATGCTTTCATGATCGCCACCTTTATCTCATGGCGCGGCAAAGCCGCTATTGGACAATGTCCCAATGAACAATGTCCCAATGAACAAATAATTCACGATGCGAGCACCAGCCGCATGTCAATTGCTATCGCGCCGCGCCCCTCCTCGAAGACCATCAGCGGGTTGATGTCCATTTCCACGATCTCGGGAAAGTCCGTGACCAACTGGCTGACCCTGAGCAGCGCGTCCACCATCGCGGCGTGGTCGGCCGGCGGTTCGCCTCTGATGCCCTCCAGCAGGCGGTAGGAGCGGATCTCGCGGATCATCTCCTCGGCCTCCTGGCGCCCGAAGGGCGCCACGCGGAAACTGACGTCCTTGAGCGCCTCGACGTAGATGCCGCCCAGCCCGAAGGCGACCAGCGGCCCGAACTGCGGGTCACGGCTCATCCCCAGTAACACTTCTCGACCGCCGGACACCATCTGCTGCACCTGGCAGCCCCAGATGCGCGCACCTGGCACGTAGCGCCCGGCGCGGTAGACGATCAGGTCGAACGCATCGCGCACGTCGCCCGCCGAGCGCAGGTTCAACTTGACGCCGCCGACGTCGGTCTTGTGCAGGATGTCGGGCGACGCCACCTTCATCACGACGGGATAGCCGATCTCCTCGGCGAGCGCGACCGCCTCCTCGGCCGTCTTGGCCAGGCGCGACTTGGGCACGCTGAACCCATACGCCTGCAACACGTCGCGTGCCTCGGCGTCGCCAATCGAGACGCGCCCCTCCGCCCGCACGCGGCCGAACAACTCCCGCACGGGCGGCTGGCAGACCTCGCACGGCTCCGCCTCAGCGATCGGCCGCTCCCGCTCGCGCCGGTAGGCCGACATCGCCGCCAGCGCCGCGGCGGCCCGCTCGGGGAAGGGATAGTTGGGCACGCCGTATTGCCACAGGACGTCCACCCCGGCCTTGATGCGCGCCTCGCCCATAAAGCAGCCCAGGACGGGCTTGTCGGTCCCCTGCGCGATGCGCCCCACGGCGTGGGCGGTCTTTTCGATCTCGGTCATGGCCTGGGGCGTGACGATGACGATCAGCCCGTCCACGTTCTGGTCGGCCAACACCAGTTGCATGGCGTGCTCGTACCGGTCGGCCAGGCCGTCCCCCAGCACGTCCACCGGGTTGGCCACGCTCGCCGCGCCGGGCAGGTAGGACGCCAGTGCCTCGGCCGTCTCGGGGCTCAGGCGCGGGATCTCGAGCCCGGCGTGTTCGAGCGCGTCGGTGGCCAGGATGCCCGGCCCGCCGGCGTTGGTGACGATGCCGATACGCTCGCCTTTCAGGAGCGGCTGGTAGGCGAAGGCGCGCGCGTAGTCGAAGAGCGCCTCCATCGAGGGCGCGCGGACGACGCCGGCCTGTTCGAAGGCGGCCTTGTACGCCGCCTCGGAGCCGGCCAGGCTGCCCGTGTGCGACGAGACCGCGCGCGAGCCCGAGGCGGTCACGCCCGACTTGATCGCCACGACGGGTTTCTTGTGTGTGACCTCGCGCGCCACGCGCATGAACTTTTGCCCGTCGGGCAGCCCCTCGACGTAGATGAGGATGACGCGCGAGGCCTCGTCGCCGGCCCACGCTTCCAGCAGGTCAATCTCGCTCACGTCGGCCTTGTTGCCCAGGCTGGCGAATTTGGAAAAGCCGATGCGGCCGGCCATCGCCATGTCGAGCACGGCCGTGCCCAGTGCACCGGACTGGGACATGAAGGCGATGGGGCCTTTGGGGGGCGTGCCGGCGGCGAACGTCGCGTTGAGCGGAGTACTGGTATCAATCACGCCCAGGCAGTTGGGCCCGATGAGGCGCATGTGGTATTTGCGGGCGGTCTCGATCAGTTCCATCTCGCGCGCCAGCCCCTCGAGCCCGGCCTCGCGGAAGCCGGCGGTGATGACGACGGCGGCCGGGATGCCCTTCTGCCCACATTGTTCCAACGCCGGGGGCACGAACTGGTAGGGAATGACGAGCACCGCCAGGTCCACCGGGTCGGGGATGTCGAGCACCGAAGGATAGGCTTTGTAGCCCAGAATCTCGTCGGCCTTGGGGTTGACCGGGTAGAGGTGACCCGGATAGCCGCCCTCCTTGAGGTTAGCGAGCACCGCATAGCCCAGTTTCTCCGGGTCGCGGGAGGCCCCGACGACGGCGACCGATTGGGGACGGAAAAAGGCTTCTAGCATAGACTTCTCACCACGTCGAGTATTCCTGCGCACCAATCATTTGCGTGGATCGCGCAAATTCTCGAGTGACGATTTGTTCATTGTTCATTGGGACATTGTTCATTTGCGGCTTTGCCGCGCTATGACTGGGCCAATAGTACACGAAAAGGGGGGAATTGGCAAGCGTCGCGAGAGGTTAGGGATTTTCTAGGAAAAAATTAACCTCGCCCCTCTCGACAAGCGGCGTCTTTTATGCTACAATATGAGTGTGGAGAGAGTCGATCTTGCTCCCCAAACACCTGGCACGTTTTCCTCTCAACGAGCACCCGCTTCCGAACCAGGCTCAAGATTTCGTTTGGCCTGCGTTCGAGTCCTTCGCCTGGCTCAACGACGCCTGTCACTCGACAGGTTGAATGAATTGCGGCTGTCGGGCTGCGCTACTCCTTCCAGTGACGCCGGACAGCCCGCATGCTTCATCGTTCTTGCTGCTGACCGGGAAAGAAAAGGCGGGCCAGCATGAGCATGAAAGGGGGTGATGTAACCGAATAGATGTACCAGCCCAGGCATTTCAGTCTAAAACAGAATTGTCGTTTGCACACGGAAAACGCATGATATGTTATGGAGGGACAAAAATGAAACGCAAGATGTTGGTAGTGGTGAGCATTGTCGTCCTGTTATCGAGCCTGCTGGTGGTGGGCACACCGGTGATGGCCAGGAAAGACAGTGGCACATCGCATATGCCGCCTGACCCCGACAAGATCGCTGCGGCGTTGATAGCGCGGGACGTGATCTCGGCCAACGCTACGCCCGCAGAGTTAGAGGCAGCCGTTCAGTCCTACCTGCAGCGCAAGCTACAGGGCGGCGGCCCCGACCGGAATTACAACCCCCTGGCGCGGAAAAACGTGGACGCCAACGAGGCAGCGTTGAACGCGGCGGCCTCCAGCGCCATCCGGGGACGCAAGTTGGGCAACCCGGTAGAGGTGGAGCCTTCTTCGCCACAGTTCAAGCCCCTGGTGGGCACAGACAAGTTGCTGCTCATCCTGGTGGAGTTCAGCGACACACCATATACCTGGACCCCGGCTGGCCAGTTACCAAGGACTGCGGCCGGTCCGCTGCACAACCAGATCCCGGCACCCGACAACGACTTCGACCTGTGGGTGCCTGACTTTGACACGCAGCATTATGAGGACATGCTCTTCACGCCCGGCGGCTGGACACTCCCGGCGGATCACCCATACTATCCGGGGCAGCACCGGGGCAGCATGCGCGACTACTTCCTGGAGCAATCGTACGGCCAGTATACGGTGGAGGGGCATGCATACGGGTGGTTTACGGTTGACAAGCCAGAGGCCTATTACGGCGACGACCGCCCCTCAGGTGGCGAGGACAACCTGCTGCCCGGCCTGCCCCAGGACCTGATCGAGGACGCCGCGGATGCGGCAGGGAGTGCGATCCCCTGGCTTGACTACGACCTCACGGACCCCTACGACCTTGACGGTGACCACAACCTCAACGAGCCAGACTGCATTATTGACCGCCCGCTCTTCATCCACGCCGGGATTGACCAATCTGGCGGCGGTGGGGCGCAGGGAGACGACGCCGTGTGGGCGCACAGCGCCTCGGTCTGGAAGCAAGTAGCAGGTCCCACAGCGACGTGCCCTGCAGGTATCTTTCTGTACAACTACACCCTCATGCCGGAGGATGGCGGCGTGGGTGTCTTTGCCCACGAGTTCGGCCACGACCTGGGGCTGCCGGATGAATATGACACCGCCTACAGCGGCCGCGGCGATTCGGTGGCCTTCTGGAGCCTGATGTCGAGCGGCTCGTGGATCGGGCGGCCGGCACAGACTCAGCCTTCCGACATGAGCATCTGGGGCAGGTATGCCCTGGGATGGGTCAACCCGGTGGTGACCCACGTGAACTCCCTGGGTAAGGATCCGGCCATCGTGCGTTTGGAGCAGGCCGAGCGGTGGGGTGGCGATGGCACCTTGAACGCGATCCGGGTCAGCCTGCCGCTCAAGTACTTTTACGTCAATACACCTCACAGTGGGGCCTGGGAATGGTTCGGCGGCAAGGCGGACCAGATTGACACGAAGCTACGGCGCACGGTGGACCTGTCCGGCAAGTCCAGCGCGACGCTCTCCTTCTGGACCTGGTACGACATCGAGCCCTTATGGGACTTTGGGTTTGTCCAGGTTTCGGAGGACGGCGGCCTCACCTGGGTCTCGCTGCCCATCGCAGGGACAACCACGGACCACGACCCCAGCGCCATGGGCTCCATCGTAGCCAATCTGCCCGGCTTCACCGGCAACAGCGGCGGTTGGGTCTACAAGACCTACGACCTGTCCTCCTACGCAGGCAAGCCCATCGAATTGCAGTTCCGCTACATGACCGACTGGGGCACGACCTACGCTGGCTTCTACGTGGACGACATCTCGGTGGTGGCGGATGGGGCGACGCTCTTCTCCGACGACGTGGAGACGCTCGATCCGGCGTGGACGGCGGCTGGCTGGATGCGCGACCAGGGCAGTGGTACCAAGACTCACTACTACATGCTGGAGTGGCGCAACTTCACCCCCATGGAGACGCCTTACGATGGGACGACTATCGTGAACTTTGACGCCGGGTTGAACAGTGCCTACTCCTTCGATCCCTATGGGAGCACGGGCAACCCCAACCAGCCGTGGTACTTCCCATACAACCCGGGGCTGCTGCTCTGGTATCGGGACATGACGTTCACCGACAACTGGACCGGCTTCCATCCCGGCGGTGGCTTCCTGCTAGTAGTGGATGCACACGACCGGCCCTTGCTGAGGCCTCCAACTCCGAAATTGGGTAGCCTGCCATGGTTCACTCGGATCCAGAGTTACGATGCGACCTTCAGCCTGGACAAGGCAGCCGACATCACCCTCGGGTACTGGGGTGTCGCCCGCTCCTATGCAGGCGCCAACGCGGTGCCGAACTTTGACGACACGCACAGTTACTGGAACCAGAAAGCACCCGCGGCCAGCGTGCGGACGCCCACCTACGGGCTGATCTTCAGGGTCCTCGGGCGGGCGGCAGACGGCTCGGCCGCCCTGATCGGACTGGGAAGGAAGTAGGCTCCAGTCTGCGAGAGTGGGGGTTGGAGAGCTGCCTCCAGTTCCCACTTGGCTACAGGCAAAAGGAGAGCCTGCCTGATTGCAGGCGGGCTCTCCAATGCACCAAGGTGAACCCAGCCCACAGCCAGACGCACTACGGCATCTCAGTGGAGCAGGCGGACGGGCGGTTCGAACTGGAGAAGGGCAAGAACGGCGGGAATGCGGGTGACCCCTTCCCCGGCGTGCTCGGCAACCGCACGTTCAGCGTGACCTCGACGCCCAACAGCAGTTCGTTCTACTTCTGGAACGGCTACAGCCCTGTGCCGGGCACGTCTGGCGTACGCATCAGCAACATCAAGGAGATAGGCCAGAACATCAAGGCCGACTTGGGGTACGACGCTCAGGGAAAGTGGTAGTTCTGTCCGCAAGGAACTGAATAAAGAAAGCGGGTTCAAGCCCGCCTTCTCTACCGGCGGTTCCGTCGGCGTGCTCCCTGTGTTGGAAGCGGGCGAGCGGCAAGGGGCGGGATGCAAGAGGCAGGATTCCAGCGGTGCGCTCCCTATGCTGGAAGTGGGTGAGAGCGCTTGTGTAATTGTGCTTACGGAAGGAGGTGATGTCTGGCACATACATCGGTACTTGACGAGCCAGTTTACATCGGCACATGCGCGATCGGTGCCTTCATCGCAGAACGCTGCCTTTGGGCAGATCCGAACCCAGTTTAACGTTGGAACGAAAGGAGACGAAACATGAAGAGGTTACTCGACTTTTGCAGCACGTTGACAAGTGAATCAGTCTGTTGCATAAGTACTGAGCGGTAAGTCGGCACCTTAACAATTCAGCGAAGATGAGTCATAGTAGGGCATCCTAAGCCTGTTTTCGACACCCATACCGGTGCGGGGCAGCACGACGCCAAGCCCTGAACCGGGTGTGATTTGCACCTTACCAATCGAGCCACAGATTCAGGCCTGAAAGACCAACTATGAGTACCGGCTGACGCCAGGCCGGTCTGGCATTCCCAGCCCTGACGCCTGAAGCACGGCTCCAGGTGGCTCGCCAAGGGTGGGAATGGGACCGCCAGCACCCTGACTCAGTCCGCCGAAGTCAGCCCGCCGGTTCCGCTCCGGCCCTTCGCCTGCCGACAACACACGGTGTTGCCCCTAGGCCGGAAGCTCACCGACGGGGTGGCAAACCGCTTGGGGTTGGCATCGACGCGCCAAGGGGGTCAGGCGGGCATAGGCTTCCGGCGTCGGCCAGCCCAGGGTGTTCAACACCTCGGCCTGGAAAGCGCTCATCTGCGATGCCCGCCGCTGCAAGCTGCCCCATCCGCCCAGATCAGATCCACCGCCTGCAAGGAGGCAAACCCGCGGAACAGCCGCTCCGCCGTCATCGGCAGCCCGCGCTGGCGGCAGGTGCGTTCCAGGATCGCTCGGACCAGCGAGGCCAGCAGGGTGACGAAGACCAACCCTTCGATCCGCCGGTCGGTATGCACGAAGAGCGGGTGGACCAGCAGTGGCCCTTTGACGACCCGGTACCGTTTCTCCACCCCATCCTGACCTTTGAATAGCGTCAGCGCCTCGTTGGCGTCCAGATGGTGGGCGTTGGTGGCCAGGGCATAGCGTCCATCCAGCGCCTGGACTTGCGCCAGCCGCTGACGGTTGATGCGGAAGGTAAGCTCCATGGCTCCATCCTCCCCACTCAGTTGGATGTCTACCAACCCCTGGGCCGGGCTACCCTGCTGGATGGCGACCAGCCGCTGCTCCACATAGGCCCGTTTCTTGTAGCGGCGGGTGTTAAGCTTCTTCTGCATGTCAGCCAGCCGGTTCAGCAGGCGCTTCAGATAGGTCTTGCGCTTCTGCTCGTCCAGGCGCCGTTTGCCGGCACTCCACACCACCAGAGCCTGGTCGGTCACACGCTGTCCGTCATGCTCGAAGCAGAAGGGACGCCAGACTCCCTGGTAAGGGACGAAGGTAGGGTCGTCGGGCTCGACCCGCTGCGGGCGATAGGCCAACGCATGGGCCGCCAACTCCTCCGCCGAGACGCTCCGCAGCACGGCCTCGGTCGCCGTCCCGTTGGGTAGCGGCCCCAGGTAGAACAAGTCGTGGTGGTGACAGGCCACCGCTGCTTCCGGCGTGACCATCTTGCAGTCGCTCACCAGGATGGGGCGGAGACGCAGGTCGGCCAGTTCGGGGCGGGCCAGGAAACGCAGC
>Ga0315289_10001550_pt1 | contig 35832 bp, 35 predicted proteins | sample YL17G11_40_MG_FD_203452 | JGI IMG/M metagenome (GOLD analysis project Ga0315289, IMG submission 203452) | Sediment microbial communities from Yellowstone Lake, YNP, Wyoming, USA - YL17G11_40 | ecosystem: Environmental > Aquatic > Freshwater > Lake > Sediment | place: USA: Wyoming | collected...
AGATTGCTAATTTGAATAACAATCTTGTTAAGATTATTCGGCTATTCGGGCCGGTTTGCGAAAAATATTATGGATTGGAGCGTTAATGCGGAATGCAGGATTCGTTCAAGTAAATTGAATATTAAATCTATGGTATGACAATACGCGAAAACTGGCTGGTTGAGGAAAACAAGATCGGCAGAGATACATATCAAAAAATGTCGATGCAAGGCTGAGCCTAGGAAAAAATGGCGAAGGCTACCAAATCATGATGCATGGCTATGTTCTGATGCCTCTTGCTTATGACAGACGCTGAGGCAGGAACCTCTCGTGAAGCTTTATGGAGACCACTAGGAAGAGCAGGGTGAACACCGCCAGGACCGCCAGATCTGCGGGAAGCGAGTAGTAGCTTATGCCAGTTGTCGAATATCTTGCCAAGTCAATGAAATAGGTTAGCGGCGAAGCTGATGCAATGGTCTGTCCCCAGGCGGGCATCTCCTCCACCGGGATGAAAACACCGCTAATGAAGACCAGGGGAAACCTCACCAGAGAGGATAGCATCATCACAGTGGCAGGCACATCTGTAGGCGGATAAACCGATAGCAAAATGCTCAGCGATGCGAAACAGAAGGTTGCTAAGATCATGCCCAGGCCGAAGACCAGGAGGTGCACAACTTCCACGCCCATCAATACGGCGACTGCCAGAGGTATGATGGAGATCAGCAATCCAAAGACGAACGAGGCGAAGACATCTCCCAGGAGAAGGGCCCAGACCTCAACTGGAGAGCACACCAGCCGTTCCAATGTCTTGGAGCGTGCCTCCCAGGGCAGAATTGCCGGACCTACCGCCGTGGAGGTGAAGAAGATGGCCATGCCCATGAGCCCCGGAAAGAGTTCCTTCACCGTCATATTCCGCCCGATTGTGAACGCTATAAGAAGGAAAAAGGGAAATATCAGGCCGAAGACCATGACCGGGCCTTTGGCATAATAAATCCACACGTCCTTCTTGGCAACAGCAAGAGATCTCCGGAGCTGTTCTAATTGATGCATATCTTCAGTCCTCCCCTGGTTTGGTTTTATGCGTCAGGCTTACAAAAATGTCTTCCAACGATGGCGCGAGCGTATTAAGAGCTACGATCTTCAAGTTTTGTGAACGGGCATAATCCATGATGCAACCCATCGTCAGATCGACATCGTCCGCATATAACCTGAATTTATCTCCCAATTTCTTAACCTGTTTAATGCAAGAAAATTTCGATAAATCTTCCGCGCTTACCATACGGTTGAAGCTCAATTCGATGGACTGAAGGCCGCTGCTCGCTCGCTTGAGAGCTTCCGGGCGATCTATAGTCGCTATTACGCCTTGATTTATGATTGCTATCCTCTCGCAGAGCTGACTGGCATCTTCCATGTTATGGGTGGTTAAAAATACGGTCGTTCCGGCCCGGTTCAGCTCCCTAATAACATCCTTAATCAGCCGGGAACTTTCCACGTCCAGACCAGAAGTCGGCTCGTCGAGCACGAGGACGGAGGGCTGGTTGATGAGCGCCATGCATAGTATTAGCCTTTGCTTCATTCCTTTGGAAAATCCACGGGCAGGACTATCCCTACGGTCGTACAGGCCGAACTGCTCCAGCAGCTTCTTTGCCCTTTCTGCGCTCTCTCTTTTGGGAACTCCGTAGAGTTCTCCCATGAGCATGAGATTATTCCATGCCGAGAGTTCCACATAGGCATTGGACATCTCTGGGACGACGCCCATAACCTGTTTCGCTCTGATGGGATCCTTCTTGATGTCGTGCCCCATAACGACAGCCGTTCCTCCGTCTGGCTCAATTATCCCAGTCAGCATCCTTATGGTGGTGGTTTTACCGGAGCCGTTCGGTCCGAGAAAGCCGAATATTTCGCTTTCTTCCACCTCGAAGCTTATGCTGTCCACGGCAGTGAAGCTGCCGTATCGCTTGGTCAGATTTTCGACTTTAATTGCGTCCATAAAATCGTCTCTTCGCCCTTCGTGACGGAGCCAACTAATGTTGTTTGGAGACCGGCCGCAGAGCGTTGAACATGCAAACAGCATGTCCACCGCTCTTTCATTTCATCTGAAGGTCCTTAAGCTCTTCCTCAACCCCTTCCAGCTCGCATTTCAGCGATTCCCTGTACTCCTCCAGCATCTCGATTCTTTCCTTCTTGCTCATGAATCTGCGTTCATGGCATCCGCAGCCGCACATTCCACCAGCGCCTAAATGATGGATGCCGTGGTGCATGGGCATTACATGACGACCTTGTCCTTCTTGGCAGCACATTTATTCCACCTCTTTCTCTTCCAGCAAATCAATCACAATTCTACTGGTCTTCAGCTTCCACACCTTCTCCGGCGTGCCCCCCTTGACCTCCCTATAAAAAGCCAGCTCGATGATTCCAGCACACTTGAGGGCAGATAGGTGATAGTAAAGCCCGGCCGGAGACATCTCTTCGCCAAGCCGGAGCTGCTCATAGATCTCCTTCGTGCTCTTCTCCCCTGTGCCTATGCAGCGTATGATATCCCATCTCGTGGGACAGTGCAATGCTCGGATGTACCGCTGAATGCGCCGCAGGGGTCCGGGAAGATCTGGATTTTGGCACATGAGCTAAACCCTTGAATTGTTTTGCCGTAAAATTAAGTATTCAAGTGATCGGCTTTAAAGCCTTTGGTAGCCGGAGAAATCCATGCTTCGTCCCATCTGCAAAAAGATAACAAGTGTGAAATTAGCTATCCATTCTTGACCGATTCGAGGCATTCGAGCCGATTTTCCATCTGAATCTCAGAAGATATTTAAGCAATAACTGTGCAAGATACCAAAGCCGAAAATCGCCCAACGGCAAAAGGAGGATTAAGAGATGGATAAGTTTCTAGGCTTAGTTAAGGATGGCAGGTTCTCGATCTTGATGCCGCGCCCCCAATGCTGCACGGTCAGGCTGACTCGCATCGCAAAGCCAGCATCCATTGCTGAGGAGCTGACGGCCTCCCACGAGATGAACCTGGCCGAATACGAAGGGAAAGCTATTATGGTGACAGGCGTTCTACCTGAGCACAGAGGCTGGCTCTACGAGGCCAATGTGATAGACCAGGCCGGTCCCATATTGACCGAGGTGGTGAAGGAGACCTTCGGCCAGGGCTGAAGAGGCTTTGCGCAGGTAGCGCACATTAACCCAAATATTTTATAAATTTTATCTATTTTAGCGGCTGCGCCGTATTGAAATACAATCAAAGGCTAGATCGACTCACCTTTATTCATAGGAGTCATGTTATGCTAAGCGCCATGGAGGTCTACCAACTTCTGCCTAAGACCAACTGCAAGAAGTGTGGCCTTCTCACCTGCATAGCCTTCGCCGTGAAACTTCTCGATAAAGAGATGATGATCGAGGACTGCCCGCCTCTCCTGGAACCGAAATACGCGGAGAGGCAAAAGAAGCTTAGAGAGAAGCTAGCGCCTCTGGGGAAGGCCTTGGAGACGGATCTAATTATCCACGGCGAGAAGTGTTTCGGGTGCGGGAACTGCGTTGTGGCCTGTCCCGTGAACGTGGCCAACGATCCCAAGGGTACGGCCGCAGGCCTCGGTCCCAAGAGCGATAAAGTGATACTTATGGTAGAGAACGGCGCAGTCAAGTGCCTGAACCTCAGGGAATGTCGGCGCTTTGGCCCCGCTCACATCCTCTGCAACACCTGCATCGCCACCTGCCCCAGCAAGGCCCTGGAGTTCGTTTAGGACTATTCAATAGTGTATTTGCGTGCTGTCATTCTTGGCATGAGAACCTGTTATGGGCACTAGTATTCGAACTTTAGTAGGCTCCCGGCCAAAGACCTTGATGGTGCATCTCTCCGGTTTAATCAGGCCAAGAATTGAATCTTGGGCAGGGTGGATTTGCGCCTCTGTTCGGTTAGATAGACCCCCGGAAATCATTCGCAGCAGCGTCGCAACGTCTCTATTTTGCTAAAAGCATCGGCAATGGCCTTCTTAGCATCGCAGCTTTCGTCCGGCTTAATACCGTATCTCTCAGTTATTTCAGCATACATATTTTGAACATTTTCTAGAGCCGAGGCAAAGGCGGCGATCTCCTGGGCCGAGATTACCTTTTCTGAGCACAAATGCTGCTTTATGTGATCCAGGAGGATCACTGACAGGGCGGCGCAATTGGCATCGATATCAATTTGTTCGGATCTCTCTACCTCAACGGTCTGGTCTGTGCCTTTGTCCATTTCAAACACCTCCTAAACTCATTACAGCTAAACTCCGGATTCTTTATATAATTATATCCCCGCTCCAAAGCGACGAGCATATGGCTGCTTGCGCTCCCTCAGTCTCCTTTTTTCAGCGCCGCAAAGGCGTGCTTTCCTCTGGAATGTGGCAGAGCCTTTCTGTTCAGGAATTCGAGGTGCTTGACTATATCCGGGATGGAGGACGCAGGGAATCCCAGCACCGCCTCGCCAGAAGCCATATCCGTGGCATCGCGGCAGCCATAGCAGCCGAAGCTGAAGTTCAGCCTACTCTCCAGATAAGGGATCACTGTGGAGTCGACGCAGGTGGCCTGCAGTACAGCCGTAGTGCTCTGCACCCTCTCGCCTCCTCGGGCATGCATATAAGAGAGTATGATCCACATCAGCTTCTCCACCTCGTCCTCCACTACCACCAGATCCGGCAATTGATCTGCCTTTTCTAGAGGGAATAGGTGCATCTGCTGGATAGCCCCCATCTCTAGATATGGCATCTTCTCGAACATCTCCTCTGCGACCTTTTCCTCGGATACGATGCCGAATCCCACCAGGCCCTTTCCCGTGCTCAGCGGCTCCGGCAGCGGCCGAAATCCGAATGCCCGTGCCGCTGCCGGACAGGAGATGCCTTTTGCATCCAACACCACCTCTTCGCCGTGTCGGGCTCGCATGAGCGCCTGGCAGTAGCGATGGCGATCGAGCACCTTCGCTCCTTCCACTGCGTCCTTGGTGGTTAGAAATCGCACCCCGACTGGAGAGGTGGAGAGGCCCAGGATGGCCTTCATCCGAGCGCCCAACTCTCGAATCTCTTCGATAGTAACCATATTCGTACCTTCTTGCCCTATGGATTCGCAAAAATCAGGCCCATCCCCTCTTCTCGCGGTACATCCGGAGCATATCCTCGACCGTCTGGGGCTCGATCATGCCCATAGTAGATACTGTCTCGAAGAATCTCCTCGGTACTCGCACGCGAGAGAGGTCGAAGCCCTCCCTAGCTTTGAACCTGTATTTCTCCTCAAATATCCTTTTTCCCAAATCCGCTAGGTCGTCTTTGGTCTTTGCAACGCCCACCGCTCCCAGGGCCTCAACAATATTCTCCTCCGTGTACACGCCACGGGCGAATAGGCAGCCCACCAGACAGTTGAAGAGGCTGCGGAAGTTGTCCTCTTTTATAATCTCCTCCACCATCTGCTCCGGGTTGAGCCGCTTTTTTGCTGCCCCTTGATCTACGGCATAGCCCGCATTGTCCAGGTGCGAGTGCCGGACGCCCACCAGCTGGCCCACGATGGAGGCCGGACCAGTGTGGTAACCTGCCACCTCATTTCCGCCCAGGGTCATAGCATAGTCCCGGCCGCCGTACTTGGCTGAGGCATATTCTGCACCCCTGGCCAGAGACGCGTAGAACTCGTTGGGAGCCTTTACGATGTTCTCCAGAGCCTGAACATAGCTCTTCACATTATTCCACTGTAGCGGTATGCCCAGCGTATCTTGAGGAGTGATGAGGTCCTTCTCGTAGGCCTCCGTGGCCCAGGCCAGGACCACGCCTGAAGATATGGCATCCAGCCCCAGCCTCTCGCAGGTGTCGATCAGCTGCAAGGCCCCTTCCGCCGTAGTGAGTCCCAGATTGGAGCCCAGAGAGTAGATGGGCTCATGATCATAGGAGACCTTGCGGACCTCGAACTCGTGATGCTGCGAGAAGGCAGTCTTCAGGGCTGCCACGTGAATGCAGCCTATGGGGCACCCAGCGCAAGATAGTCTTCTATAGAGATATTCGTCCGCAAGCACCTCGCCGCTGATCTTCTCTGCCTCTGGATAGCTGGAGCTCTGGAAGTTCCTGGTGGGAAGGCCCTTCAGATGGTTTAGAACGTTGATATTTATTGTCGTGCCTATGTCGTGATACTTCTCCATCACGTCCGTATGCACAGCAGTCTGAAAGAGCTTGTTGTAGACCTCTCTATACCGCCTCACATCGGGAAGATCTATGTGCTCTGTTCCCGAGATCACCATAGCTTTGAGGTTCTTGGAGCCAAAGACCGCGCCTATGCCCAGCCTTCCCAGATGCCTGTAAGTATCTACGATGACCGCTGCATATTTCACCAGGCGCTCTCCGGCTGGCCCGATGCGAATGATGCTCCTGCGACCCACTCCTGACTCCTTTTCGCGCAGGATCATGCCCGTGGTCGGAGCATCTATGCCCCAGATGGAGGTAGCATCCTTGATCTTCACGTCTGCGTCATTTATGCTTACGTAGCATGGCCTCTCCGCTCTCCCTCTTACCACTATGGCCTCGTGGCCCGCAAATCTCATGGCCAGAGCAAGCCTTCCTCCGGCGTACGACTCACCCAGCTCTCCTGTGAGGGGCGACTTGAAGGTGGCCACGGCCTTGGTTATGGCAGGAAAGAGTCCATTGAGAGGCCCTATGCCGAAGATCAGCGGAGCCTGGGGAGAGAGTGGATCTGTGCCTGCAGGACATTCCTCCAAGAGCAGCTTGATGCCTACTCCCGTGCCTCCCAGCCACTCCCCAAAGAGGTCTTGTTTCTCCTCGACCCAGCTCTCTCCTCTTGAGAGATCGATGTACAAGACTTTCTTCAGCATCAGGATACCTCCTCCAGCTCCAATACGCCATGAGGACAGAAGGCCACGCAGGCTCCACAGTGCTTGCATTTGATGGGTTTTTTGTCCTTGTTCAGAGTTATGGCCCCAATAAGGCAGGCCTCCTCACACTTGCCGCAGCTAGTGCAAAGCTCTTCATGAAAGACAATGCTACCATCAGGCTTCTGCTCAAGGGCTCCAGTGGGACAAGCCCGGGCGCATGGGGCATCCTGGCAGCCTCTGCACACAACGATCCGGAAATCGCCCTCTATCCCCCCGCGGGTCTGAATCTTTATAGCGCTGTCCTGCAGCGATGCCGTCTTGGAATTGATCCGGCTGCAGGCAAACATACAGCCCAGACAGCCGATACAGCGCTCGGGGTGAGCCACTTTGAGCCTGCGCCTCTTTTTAGGTTTTTTAACCTCTTCCGTCATCTGTTAAGCTCCTTTTCAGCACTAAGTTTGCCAGATCGGCGTCACAGAGATATAACCTCAGGCGCTCGCTCTCTCCACTAACCTTTCCATGAAATCCCTTCGCCCCTCTTCTGTAATGACGACGCTGGGCAGCTCCACAATGCCGCTACCATCCTGAGAACAGACTCTATTCTCTCTTCTTTACTTGAGAGATGGAAGCACCATGGTCAGACACTGGGGCATCATCTCCATCAGCATGGGAATCACGGAGTCGATCGTCTTCTGTTTGTCTTCGGCAGTCAGGCTCGGAAAAGAACTACTCCATCATCTCGTCCTTCAGCCCTTACATCTCCTCATCGCTCATCCTGCAAAGTGCCAGCTTAAAGGCCCAAAGGGCTGTCGCCAGCCCTTTATCCCATCTTGATGCGACATCTGAAATCCTGCCCACCCCCAACCAGAAAATCATCGACAGCCCTGTAGCCTGACGATGATCTCATCTAGCTGCAGCACCCGCCCTTCTCCTCGGCCTTCTTTCCCGTCTTTATCTTCCCCTCCTCCTCCAGCTGCCTCTTCACCTTAGCCCAGATCTTCTCCCGCTTGTAGATCTCTCTTATCGTCTCCTTGTCGGGGAAGGTTATGGCCTCGCCCATGCACAAATTGGCGCAGGTATTACAGCCCACAATACACTGGTTGGGCCGGGCCACCACTGGACCTTCATCTGTCCAGTCGTAGACGTTTCTTCCGCAGTTCATGCACATCCCGCACTTAACGCACTTCTCGGGATCTATTGTGGGATGCCAGTTTATCTTCTCTCTAGGATATCCGACTAGCCATGCCATCGATATCACCTCAAATCTTTTAGATTATATAATTATTTTTTATTTTTACTAATTTTTTGAGTCTTTCTGCGCCTGGATTTTGATCTCAATACATCTGCCTTTGCAGCTCCCGATATCTCAGCATAGACTTCCTCGGTCTTTTCCGCAATCCTGTCCCAGCTGAACTCTTTCTCGATTCTGCTCTGTCCTGCTATAGCCAGCTTCTTCATCTCATCCGGGCTCTTGAGCAGCCGGTTGATGCACCAGGCTATGGACTGGGGCTGGATGTAGGCCCGAAGGCCGTCTTCGAAGTTTCTTATGATGCTAACCGCCTCGGTGGCTACTACGGGTTTTCCAGCATCCCAGGCCTCAAGGACTATCATCCCGAAGGGCTCATTTCTGCTGGGAACGCAAACCATATCGCAGGCATTCATCAGCATCTGCTTCTCTGCACCAGAGACGTATCCTAAAAATCTGCAGGCTTCCTGCACGCCCAGCTCCCATGCCCGGCGCTCGCAGAAGGACCTCATCTCCCCTTCGCCCACGAAAACAAACCTGGAGTCCGGCCGCTCTCGCAGGACCAGTGGCACTGCCTCTACCAGAAGGTCGGGGCCCTTTTGGTAGCATATTCTGCCGCAGTAGAGGATCATCAGAGCCAGGGGATCTATGCCGTAACTCTCCTTCACCCGTCCCGGATCGAGGACCTTCCGGATCTTCCCGGCTACTATGCCATTGGGAATTATGCGCACTTTGCTCTCAGGTATGGAGTAAGTCGCCTTCAGCTCCTCTTGCATGGCCCTTGTGGTTACTATTATCCGGGAAGATTCGTAACCTCCAAGCCACTCTCGATGGGAAACCTCCTGGGAGAGGCCAAAGCCCCATCTGTTTCCGTTCCTGCCCCATTCCGTGCTGTGCAGGGTGAGCAAATAGGGAAGGCCGTATTCTGACTTTATGCGGTTTAAGACCAGAACGGGATGCCAGTCGTGGCCGTGCAACACATCAAAGGGGCCAAAGATCTTCAAAACCTGCCGGAAGCGATCATACAGGACCTCGCACATTCTATCCATCTGGGCCACGATATCTCCGGAGCGGTCGGAATCTGCTCTCTGGTAATGAACCCCGTTGATCCTGTCGTAGTCGTCGAAATCGCCGCGTCTGGTGAAAACGTGCACTTCATGGCCTTGCTTGGCCAGGGCCTCCGATAGCTCCGATACGTGTGGAGCCACACCCCCCACCTTTATTGAATAGAGACTTTCCCAGGAGAACATACCTATTCGCATGTGTTCTTTTTGGTATCCAACTTATTCGATATATACATTTCGAGCCTGCAAAAGAAAAAAAGTCTAATTGCATCATAATACTGGCTTCTGCAGGAAAATATCCGAAGCCACCGATCTTTCTTTTTGAGATATATGAAAATTGAAGGTGCAGTGAATATTAGGAAGAATCCTAAGGATAATGGAGCATGCTCGAAAACTTTATATCAAGTTATTCTGATACAGATCCTCGGGGGGGTGATTAAGAGAACGAACATGACAGGACTGGTAGCTTTGCAGGTAATTCGGGAGAGGGTTGTAAAATCCCTATGCCCCGTTTGCAATAAGGTCATCGATGCTCGCATCTATCAGGAGGGGAAAAGGGTCATGATTATGAAAAAATGCGAGTATCATGGCGAATTCAAAGACATCTACTGGTCAGATGCTGAGCTCTACAGAAGGTTCCTTCATTACTTGGCTGACGGCCCGGGCATCGAAAGCGCCCATCGGGGAGGCGATTGTCCCTTCAACTGCGGGATCTGCGAGACCCATAAGACGGCAACCATACTTGCCAACATCGATGTAACCAATAGATGCAACCTGGCCTGTCCGATCTGCTTTGCCGATGCCGGGGTAGGCCTGGATGAACCGAGCATGGATCAGATTCGGGCCTCGATCCAACTATTGCGATCCCAGAGACCGGTATCGTGTCCTGCCATCCAGTTCTCGGGAGGCGAGCCAACATTGCGAGAGGATCTTCCTCAGATCGTAAAGATGGCTAAGCAGATGGGCTTCGCCCAGATCCAGCTGGCAACCAATGGCGTAAAGCTTGCCACAAGTCCCGAACTGTGCCATGCGCTAGTGCAGAGCGGCCTGAGCACGGTTTATCTTCAGTTCGATGGCGTCACCCCAGATCCCTATAAGACCATGCGAGGAAGGGATCTTCTGCCTATAAAGCTCCAAGCCATAGAGAATCTCAGGGCGGCAGGGCAGACTAGCATCGTACTTGTTCCCACGCTGGCAAAGGGCGTGAACGATGACGAGGTCGGAGATATCGTCAGGTTCGCCTCGAATAATTTGGACATTGTTAAGGGCATCAACTTCCAGCCGGTATCCTTTGCTGGAAGGATCGATCAGGAGAAACGCCTGAAGCAAAGAATAACCATTCCAGACCTTCTCATGCTTCTGGAGGAGCAGACTGCAGGCGAGATCACGAAGGATGATTTCTATCCCATTCCTTTCGTGGCTCCAGTATCCGATCTCATAGCTGCGGTGAGGGGATGTCCGCAGCCAAAACTGACCATGCATCCCTGCTGTGGTGCTGCCACTTACGTCTATATCTCCGGCGGCCGAATGATGCCCATCACCAGGTTCGTTGACGTAGAAGGTCTTATGGAGAAGGTTGCAGAGAGGGTCCAGGGCTTTGACAGAACGCTTCAGGGCAGTCTTAAGGTGAAAGGGATGATCCTTAAGGATTTGCCTAGGTTCGTGGACAGGGCAAAAGCTCCGTGGAATCTGAGCATTATCAAGCTGCTCCTGAGCGTCTTCTTGAACGGCACCCGGGAGTCTTTGATCGAGTTCCATAACAATGCCCTCTTCATCGGGGCCATGCACTTCCAGGATCTGTACAATATGGATCTAGAGAGGCTGCAGAGATGCGGAATTCACTACGCAACTCCGGATGGAAGGATAATCCCATTCTGCGCTTACAGCATCGTGCATCGCTTTCGGACTACAGATCAGGAAACGCAGAAATATTAGCTACCCTAGTTCCAAGTTTTCATGAGTTTAAATTATGAATTATAATAATTATACTCAAAATACTCTGGATGATTCTGTTCAAAGATTCGATGACACCCTCGAGCTAGAAATAGGCTCGCTTTATAAAGCAAAAGCAGTTGAGAAAATTCCAAATGCGCAGGATGGAGGAGTTGTCACAAGCCTTTTGGGTTATGTACTCGATGAAGATTTAATATAAGGAGCGGTAGTTGTGGGAAAAGATGTTTATTGGAATACCTATCCCGTTCTTGTGACCGATTCGAGCGAGCTGAAAAAATATACGGGAAGCATTTACTTTCCAATAAATAGCAGAGCCCATAGAGAGAAGGTCAGAAGAGCAATAGACATTTATAGGGACGCTGCAATCGTGGTCACCCCATGCGAGCTGAAAGTTCTGGGCATGGGCTCCAATATGGTAAAAAATGATGAGATCTACCTGAAAATCGGGCTCTTTTGCCTAGGAAGTTTTGACCCAGAGAAATTTTGGAATTACGTAGGTGAAAGAATAAAAAGAGAAGACGTTAAGAGATTTGAAATTGATAAGGACCTTAGACTTTCCGATAAGGAAGGAAAAACAGTTTTCCAAAGGTCGGTCAAGGAATCGCACAAGTATTCAATTCCTTGGTGCAAAAAGTGCCATGAGTTCATACCCGATGCTGCGGATTTGTCTGTTGGAGCAGGGCCCGAAAGGGGCACATGCGCTTTGTACTTACAAACAGTAAGAGGCCTGGAGATATTCAGGAAGGCATATGAAAACGGTAATCTGGTTGTAGCCGAAGTGCCGGCTAAGTTTAAAGAAATGTTCAAAAAAACAGAACAGCAAAAGCGCTGGAAAAAATATGGAGAGGAGAGATAAAAATGGGAAGAGCAGAAGGGAAGGTGGCGATCGTCACAGGGTCCACCTACGGCATAGGCGAGGCCATTGCCAGGGTACTGGCCCGAGAGGGTGCAGTATCCATAATAACAGGCAGGTCTCAAAAAGAAGGGATGAAAGTCGTAGAGGAGATAACGAGTGCTGGAGGCAAGGCCGAATACTACCCACTCGATGTGACCGATGAGAAGAGGATCGAGGAAGTGATCAAAGCCGTCTACGAAAAATACGGCAAAATTGATATCCTGGTAAACAATGCGGGCGTGGCTGGCCCCAATAAGCCCACTCACGAGTACGCTCGTGTAGAATGGGAATGGGTCTTCGATGTGAATGTCACAGGTGCCTTCCTCTGCACCAAGTACGTTGTGCCCTACATGCAAAAGCAGAAGAGCGGAAACATAGTCTACATTTCCTCCATCTACGGCATTATCGGCGCCCCTGATGTGCCTGCCTACCATGCCACCAAGGCAGCCAACAGGGTCATGGCTAAGATTGATGCTTTGCTCTACGCCAAAGACAACATACGCGTCAACTCAGTCCATCCCGGCTTCATCTGGACGCCCATGGTAGAGAACTTCCTGAAAGAGCAGTGCGTGAAATCAGGGATGAGCTGCGAGGAGCTAAAGAAGCAGCTGGACGCCCGACACCCCATAGGCCATATAGGCGAGCCCGAGGACATCGCCAATGGAGTGCTCTACCTGGTCTCTGACGAGGCGAAGTTCGTGACGGGAAGCGAGCTGATAATAGATGGAGGATATACCACGACCTGACCCTCATCCACGATTTTTTCGAAACGAAAATGTGCCCTCCTCATCCGATACCATTCTCAAGGCGTGGGCCGCATTGCTGCACATCCCAACCTCCATCCTGGACCTGCCCCTCCAGCGGCCCGGCATTCCTCGTCTCCTGCAAAAACCTCTTTTCCTCATCCATGCGGGCTTCCAGCTTGTCTATGGTGGACATGGGTGCGCTCCGCCAGTCAGCCGTCACCATATGTGCCAGAACTGCTTCCTCTATTTGCGGACAGCAGGCCACACACTCCAGAACCCTTCTCGAGTGGATCGAGAAGTCCGTGGGAACCTGCACCTTTTCAAAATTTTCTCCTCCTCAGATGCTTTCTCTTTCTCATCACCTCCCAGGATATTGCTTTCGAGCGGAAAGCCCCCAGGGGCTGGAGGTCTCCTCCTGCCCGAGGGGCTCTTTGGCGGCTCAATCAGTGACTTCAATCTCGAGGATATCCGGGAACGTCGTAGAGTTGCTGGAGATCGAGGCCAGGATGCTCAGCCTGTAAACTCCAGGGGCAACATCAGCATTCCAGATGCCCATGAACTTGTTGGCTGAAGTATGCAGCAAGCTCATCCGTGCTGCCTCCTGACCGCCAGGACTGTTGATGACTGCAGTGCAGCGCAGAGACCCATCTGTTGCATCTCCGGATGCCTTTCCGGAATAGCCGACCTGAACAAAGCCATTCTTGCGGTTTACGTTGGCAAAGATATCTTGGGATCCAAATCCGCAACCTGCACATTGCATAACTGTAAGCCTGACTTCACCTTCCGGCGATGGTTCTTCTGCTGCCTCGATCTGCCGCTCCCGGAAAGATGCGGTGATGGTCGTGGACGTCCCTGATCTCACGGGATTGGGCGTGGCCTCTGCATCCACCAGCTCGAAGCCGAAGGAAGGCTGGTTTTCAAGCCAGTCGCTCAGAGAGTAGAGGCGGGCATCGTAGCCGGAGAGGGTCAGAGCAAGCCAGACCAATGAGGCCTCGACGCCCATATTGGTGTACACAACCACCGGTTTATCCTCTTTAAGTCGGGCAAAGGTCTTCCGAATGTCATCCTCTGGCTTAATCCGATCCTTCTCCATGACCTCTGTATAGGAAATATTGATGGCGCCGGGAATTGAGCCTGTGCTGAAGTCACTGGCTGGCCTGGCATCGACGATCTGGGCGCCTCCATTCACTACAAAATCGTAGGTTGCCAGAAGCTCTGGCCTCAGAGCAGGAGTATAGGTGGTCTCCGGCCTGATTGCCGGCTCAACGCTTATGTTGAGGCCAGCTGCCTCCCAGTCTTCGATGCTCGCATCCAGGACCCTGACCTTATCGTGCCCTAGATACCTTAGCAGCCAGTAAGTGAAGGCCGCCGGGGAGGGCCCTCCGCCGCAGGGAAGGCACTCGCCGGTGATCACCAGCGAGTCATTGCTGGATATGCCTGCCTTGCCCAGCAGCGCGGCTATCTCCGGGACGGCCTTCAGCTTCCCGCCTTGGCCCAGAAATTGCTCGTAGTTGAGGTTGACGGACCCTTCGATGAACCTGGTCGCGCTGGGACTGATGTCAAGCACCACGTCGTCAGGCGAGACCTGGGTGGGTGATACAAGAGCCCTGGCAAAGCTGCCGCTGCGAAGCAGAGATTCGTTGGTCGGAGAGGAATTGCTGCCGGCCTGGACTGGAGCCGGATCGAGGTTCTGAACTTTCAGCTGAGTCTCCTGGCCTTGAGGCTGGGCTATCTTCTGCTGTTCTTGCTCGTAGGCGGCCTTCTTGGCCAGCCACCCATCAATATCTGACCAGTCGGGACAGGTGGGACAGAACTCGCCAGTTTCTGTGCCTGCCAGGGCAGGACCCATGAGCAGGGCAAAGAGCATCAGGATGGCGCAGAAGGCAGCAGTCCTCCCCCAAATCCTTCCGGCAGCCTCATTTTGTCTGTAATTCTTATGTCCTGCAAGAGATTGCATATTTAACATCTTGATCAGCTCATCTTCTCAAATCTCAAATCACATGAGGGCCGGGCTCAGGCTCCAGCCCCCTCCTTTGCCTTATCCGATGCGCTCTCCTCTCGATCCCGCTGCTGGGACCCGAGAAAGGCGGAAATCTCCTGGCCGACCTTCTCGACCACCTTTCGGCAAATCTCTTCATTAAACCTGAGCTCGTGAGACTTATCTATGCCCAGCTCGGTTATGACCAGGCAAACCTCCGGCTCTAGGTTGAGGTGCTCCAGCGTCTCTGCAGCGCATTTGACAGGGCAGCCGTCTATGGCCACAAGGAGGTCTGCAGCCCTGGCGGATTCAATCATGCCGCTCTTATGAGCTCCGATCCCCGCCAGGCAGAAGAGCCTCCCCTTTCCAGCCCGCGTCAGCTCCACAGCGGCCTGATTGGCCATCTGGCCTACGTTCGAGCCTCCAGAGCATGAAAAGATCAGCACTTTGGAGGAATTACATAGACAGCTTTCTTCATCTTTCATTTCCAGGTTCTCCTTTAGTACTCGTCTTAGATCAATCGCTAAGGTTGCCTGGAACGTCCTGATTTATCAGCCAGTCTTCGTATGAGTAGAGCTTGGCATCAAAGCCTATGAGCTTCAGAGCGAACCAGACCAGCGAGGCCTTGACACCGGTGTTGCTGTAAGCTACCACTGGGCGCTCCTTATCCCGCAAGGAAAAGGTCCTCTCCAATGATGCCTCGTCCTTGATCCTGTCGCCTTCGAGCACGCTCTCATAGGGGATGTCAATTGCTCTGGTAATAGATCCTTCGCCAAACTCTTCCATAGATCTAACGTCCACCACCTGAGGCCAGCCGCTCTTCACGTATTCGTAGCTGGCGATGAAATCCGGCGTGAACTCAGGAGTGTAGTTGGCCGTGGGCCGGAGCTGGGTCTCATTTACAGCAGGCTCAACAGGCCTCCCGGCAGCCTTCCAATCCTCTAGAGTTCCGTCCATGAGCCTGACATTCTTATGGCCCAGCGATTTCAGTATCCAGTAAACATAGGTCGAGGCAGCTGGACCCCCGCCACAGGGAAGGCACTCGCCGTAGATGACAAGAGGATCGTCCTGAGAGATCCCCGCCTTGCCCAGGATCTCGGCAATCTCAGGCACGGACTTCAGGGTGCTTCCTTGCAGAATAAAATCGGCATAGGAGATGGCCAGCGCGCCCGGGATGCGCTCTGTGGCGTTCTCGCTCACGTCCAGAAGGAGCGCGGCGCCGGAAACATCCTCGATGGACACAAGCATCCCTTCGGACTTATTGCTCCTCTGCAGAGATCCATCTTCTGCCGTGCTCCCTTTCTGAGGAGCCTCCTTTACCTCGTTCTCTATGCCCTCTGAGCTTTCGTCGGTTATATTCCATCTTATCTCTCGGGACTTCCCCGGCCACTTGGAGCTGGTCTGCGGCTGGTCGTATTTTCCAGTCCCTATCTCTTCCAGCTTTTTCATAGGGTCCCAGCCGCTATTGTCGCAGTCTCCTCCCAATGAGGAACATTCCGCAGCAAGACCTCCCACGGCCAAGACTGCGATAACTATCAGGGCCGTGAAGGCCCTCTGGATCAGCATTTGCTTCGATATCGATAAGCTCATCAAAATCACACCATATTTCAAGAGAGAAGGATTTCCCTGGGCCGAACCGGTTTCATAGAAAACCGTTCTATATCAATCTACCCTCATTTCTTCAGCAGCCTCTTTATCTCATCCACGCTCGGGACTCTTCCTACAGCCCTGGCCTCCCCATCTATGAAGAGGCCGGGAGTCATCATCACGCCGCGGTTCATGATCTCCTGAATGCTGTCCACCTTGACGATCTCCGCCTGGATCCCCGTTTCGGAAACAGCCTTTTCCACATTCTTCAGGAGGTTCTTGCACTTGGCGCAGCCTGTTCCCAGTACTTCTATCTTCACCATTCGCTGTCACCTTTGGTTTATTGCTGTAAATTGATGCTATTATTTTCTCGAGCATGGTCATCTTTAAATTAGCTCCCAGTAGATCAGCGGAACCAGAACAATGAGCGTAGCCCCTGTTACTATCCTGATGGCCACTCTGTGTTTGTTCCGGAACTGGTTCGCCCGCTCCTGGCTCATACCCAAGGCGATAATTCCGGCCAGGTTTTCCTGCTCTGTCAGGCTCAAGGATCGATCATCAGGATGCCTCGTACTCCAGAGCTGGTTGTTCCTCCGGCGAACTCTCCAGGGATGCAAACTCTATTGAGGCATTGTCATCGGCCACTAGCACCACAGAGAAGGGACAGCCCTCGCTGCACTCGGCTGCCGCCTTTTTCACAAAAGCGGTCGCATCCCAGGTCTGCCAGCCCGGTCCCTGAATGTCCAGGGTGCCCACTGCCTCAGGATCGTGCTCAGGCTGATCCGCCCAGGTGATTATATCCATGGCTGCCTGGTCATAGAGATATAGGCTTACCTGTCCCGGCCGCTCAACCTCTTCGACGTATATCTTCATGCTTGCAGAGCTGATCTGCTGCGGCAGCTTTATCATGCCTTCGAAGGTCAGGTAAGCCATTCGCATGGTCTGCCCATTTTCGGATGTCACCCCTAAGGTGCCCTCGCTTCCGAAGCTTTCATCTGCACGGCCGGCGTCGGTGTAGGTGTCCATCTTCAGTGCCGGAGAGACCTTGCCTGCTCCGGCAGTGCTTGCCAGCACAACGATACAGGCCAACGCCAGGATGGCCGTCATAATACAGGCTCTCATCTCTTTCACGCTCCTTTTTGCAGTAATCAGGTTACAATGGCCCCGTATAGCATTCCCACCAGGGTGGATATGATCACCACCAGGCTAATGTAAACGCTGGCCCTAGCCGCTCCTATGACCCGCCAGATCACTATCATGCTGGGAAGGCTCAGGGATGGTCCGGCCAGAAGCAGCGCCAGCGCCGGGCCAGGGGCTGTAATCCCCGTGCTGTATCCAAACAGAGTGCCGACAATGGGAACCTCCAGCAGGGTGGGCATGTAGAGCAAGGCGCCTATAACTGAGGCCACGAAGCAGGCCAGGAAGCTGCTGGTGCCGAAGAGGGAGCGGACCCACTCCACAGGCAGGAAGTAGCCGATCGTGCCGGTAATGAACGTCCCCGCCACTAGCAGGGGAAAGATCCTCTTAGTCAGCCACCAGGTCTCGCCCAGAAATGCTTCCCTCTCTTCAGGCTGATAGTAAGTCCGCATCAGGAAGGCGGCAACTATTATCAGCGTCCCTACGATTATCGCTTTGGGCAGGAGATCTATGAGGTTCGAAGTAGCCGCAAGCAATATGGCCACCAGGACGGCCATAAAGAGGCCGGTGATGTAGCTGGGACGGCTTTTCTGGACAGGATCCGAGCCGACCTGGACAGCAGGCGCCGGGGCAACTTCGCATTTTTCGCTAGACCTCTGGAATATCGCTGCCATTATTAGGCCGATGATCACTGCCATGGAGACAGCGGCCACCGCCCGGGCGATTCCCAGGTCCAGGCCCAGGACCCGCGCAGTGAGGATGATGGCCATGAGGTTGATGGCCGGTCCGGAGAAGAGAAATGCTGTGGCGGGACCGATTCCTGCGCCCCTCTTTTCTATTCCTGCAAACATGGGCAGGATGGTGCAGCTGCATACTGCCAGGATGGTGCCCGAGGTGGCGGCCACGCTGTAGCAGAGCCACTTGGGAGCGTCTGCACCAAAGTACTTGAGCACAGTCTCCTTGTGCAGTAGAGCGGAGATTGCCCCGGCAATAAAGAATGCCGGGATCAAGCAGGTCAAGACATGTGCCGACAGGTATTCCAGCAGTGTTGCAAGCCCCGCCTGCAGGGCTGCCAAAATCGTGTATGTAACCGTAGAGATCATCTCCTAATTTGCAGAGATCTTTCCAAAATCCGACCGGCTTCAGCTAGCCGAGATACCTGCTTTAAGGCCAGAGAATCCACCAAGCGAATTATATCAAATACTTGAGGATCTTTTATGAGGTACACTGTCCTCTTGCCGTCGATCTTACGCTCCAGGATGCCAGCTTCGTAGAGGATGTTCAGATGTTTGGAAATCGTAGATTGGGATCTCTGGAAAGCAGGCAGAATCTCGCATACGCATCTTTCACCATTGGCAAGAAACTCCAGCAGCTCCAGTCTGATGGGATCGGACAGTGCGCTGAGAATCTTCACGCGCAGGTCCGAGACGGATTTATGAGCCATGATATTATCAGGTTAACGCCAAAATCAAATATATACCTATCGCCATAAGACGATATATAGCAGAGATGGATCCATCAACCGCTCTCGGCGCGCCCCACGAATGGTGTCCCCCGCGAACGCTTGCGGGAGCCGCGCCCGCGGCCTCGAGCGGGAGCTAAATGCACCGGGCGACACAGAAAGAAGTGCGGTAGCAGCTTTGGGTTTGGAGCACGGAAGGAGTGCCGGACCTGAGGGAAGAGCAAAGGAGCCAAGCCAAAGCTTTTGGACGAATTAGAGGTTCAAGACCTATAATATCCTCGGCATGGATATTGCCAAGGTCTGCTCTCCTGATTCCAATTTTTCTGAGTATCTCCAGCCCTTGCCATTTCAGCTGTGCTCCTCGAAAATGCATCAAATAATTTGAAATTCTTATCATAAGTAAGAACTAAGCGTAAGATTTATATTCGTAAATGCTGTAATACGGCAAATGCCGAAGATGGGGACGGCGTCTCAGGGCGAAGACCGACTTAATGGCTGCAGACAGATCATCTCCTGAGGGGAAAAGGTAAGGGAGCGCGAGTGTTGATGAAAGATAAAGGCAGATTAGCGGAGCACAGGCATGACGATCGTCGAATGCCTGCGCGCAGCGGCTTTAAGATGATATTTTGCCTGGCATCGCTGGCGATCTTAGGCTTGCAAGCAGCGGCGCAGGAGGATACCGTAGACTACTGGATGGAGAGAGCAGGAGAGTATGTGAACAACGGATCCTTCGACCAGGCTATCTCGGTCATTGACCAGGCCCTGAAGATCGATCCCGAAAATGCGAGCCTTCTAATGGACAGGGCAGATCTACTCAACGTTGAGGGAAAGGCGAAGGCGTCTTTAGAGACCTATGAAAAGGCGCTTTCTCTTCTCGATCAGGATCTGAATAAAAATCCTGACGACGCCGAGGCCTGGCGGGATAAGGCCCAAGTTCTTCGCAACCTAAACCGGCAGAACGAGTCCAATATCGCTTCTGAGAAGGCCCTGGAGGCTTTCGATAAGAGGACGGACAGAGACCCTCAAGATGTGGAGGCCTGGCTTGAAAAGGCCTGGCTTCTGAAGGAGCTGGGTCGGTGGGATGAGGCCCGGGCGGCTTACGATAAGGCCACTGATGCGGTGCCGCAGAGCTACATGGCCTGGCGGTGCAAGGGCAAGTTCCTGAGCATCATGGGAGAGACAAACGAGTCCGTAAAGGCCTATGAGAGGTCTATAGAGCTGATACCTGCCAATGAGACGGCTCTTTTGTCCGATCTCTGGAGCGAAAAGAGCGAGGCCCTGATGATGGCGGAGTCGTGGGAAGATGCCCTGGCAGCCATGGAGAAGGCCCTGGAATTCAGTCCAAAGTATAGCTTGATGTGGACCTTCAAGGCAGCCATCCTGCTGAACATAGGCAGGGATAACGAGGCCTTGGAAGCCTATGATGAGGCTCTTACACGAAATCCCGCCGGCGTTTCCATCTGGAGAAACAAGGCCGGACTTCTCGCAGAGATGAAGAGGTACAATGAATCCCTTCAGGCATATGACGAGATCATCAAGCTGACGGATGAAAACGACACAGAAGAGCTTGCGCTGATCTGGCGGGGAAAGGGTTCGGTTTTGAACGAGACCGGAAGGCATGCAGAAGCCATGGAGGCCTGGGAGAGATCTCTCGAGCTGCACGACGAGGCCCTCGTAAGAGCCCCCGAAGATATCGATCTGCTGGAATCCAAAGGCCTTTTGCTCTTCGATCTGGGCAGATACGAAGAGGCTCTAGAAGTCTATGACAGGATCATCGAGGGCGCTCCCAGAATCGAACCCGCCGCCTTAGCTGACATGGTCTGGGCAGATAAGGGAGACGCCTTGAGGGCTCTGGGGAGGAACCAGGAAGCTCTGGTGGCCTACAACAGGGCCATCGATCTGTTTCCCATAGACGTCCGCGACTGGCAGGGCAGGGGAGAGGCGCAGAAGGCCCTCGGCCAGGCCTACAGCGCCATTTGGTCGCTTCGAGTAGCCAAGGAGCTAAAGGACCGGGTGTGATCAGCGGCAGAGAAGTTTGATCTCAGCTAGAACTTTTTATTTTTTTAGAAGGAAATGGAAAAAGACAAAGGAGAGTGAAAAAATGAAGAGAAGATTCGGAATGGCAATAGCACTGCTGGCCTTGATGGGGCTGGCGGCGAGTGCAGAGCTGCAAGACAAGCTATCAGGGGCAAAAGAGCCATCTGTGGAGGAGCTGGCCACCAGGCTTCTGGAGGCTACTTATCCCGGAAGCGGCGAGCTGAATGGGGTGCAGCTCCTGCCGGGAGAGCTGCCCCAGGAGATGCCCGCCGACCTGCCCCTTCCAGATGGGACCAGGATCGTGGGAAGCAAGATCCAGGAAGATATGGGAATCGATATCGTCCTGGACGTCACGCTGGCGCCGGACGAGGCACTTGAGTTCTACCGCCAGGCTCTGACCCCCCAGAACTGGACGGAGACAGAGATCCCCGGCTCGGACAGGGGATTTGTGCCGGGAGATCCCAGCCTGACCTTCTGTCAGGGCAGGAAGAAAGCCTCGCTGACGGTAACCGCCCATCCCCAGGATAATGGATCTGACCTGCGGCTGAGCTTCATCACCGATATTGATTCTTCGCCTTGCTCATGGGCAGGAGGATATGACGACTGGCTGAAGCCAATTCCCAAGCTGCCTACGCCCTTGGGAGCCAAGCAGTCCAGTGAGAACTACATGGGCTTCGGCAGCAATGCTGCTGTTTTGGCCACCCTGGAGACAGATATGAACAGCTCCTCTCTTGCAAATTATTATGGAGATCTTCTCCAGGCTGCCAACTGGACGCTAAAAGGGGAAGTGCAGAGCCGTCCTTCATCCTGGAGCACCTGGAGCATCGAGGATGAGGAGGGCATCCTCTGGAAGGGAATTCTGATGGCTCTGGATCTGCCGGGAAATGAGAGCCAGAGGTTCGTCCTAGTGGAGGCCACCATGGAGGACTGTTAATCCCACGAGCAGTAAGGGAAGGATGAAACCGATAATTTCGGTTGGTCCGCTTGGCCCAAGCTATCGAGTCTGCGCTGGCTGCGCCGGAAGGAGGCAGCAGGTGAACGGCGTGAAAACCGGCGGACCTTTTTTTTAAAAGAATGGCAGAATCCAAGCTGCCACTTGTCCGACGGATATTACTATTGCACCGGAGTCAATCCCTTGTCTAACATCTCATTATCGGCATGATACTGGCTAAGAGCAAATGCAAGAAACCATCATTTCAAATAATGCCATGCCAGTACGGCTCTCTAGCAATGATCTCCCGGGATCCGAATGTCTCCTGCTACGACGAGCATGCCAGGGCATATGATGCCTATCAGCTGGCAGTGGTTCCCGGCTACAGGGAGATGCTGGAGATGGTGGCCGAGGCATGCCGGAGATACCTGGGGCCAAGCCCCAGGATCCTCGATCTGGGCTGCGGCACCGGAAATGCCTCTGCAATGCTACTGGAGAAGAGGGATGCCAGGGTCTTCCTTCTGGACGGCTCGGCCGGAATGGTGGAGATAGCCCGGGCCAAGATCTCCCGGCAAGCGCCTGAGGCCCTGCTGGGCTGTAGAGTGGCTGACCTCTGCAGCTCCTGGGAGGTGGGTCTGGGAGGCTTTGATGCCGTGCTGTCCACGCTGGTTCTGGAGCATCTCCCCTTCCCCTGCTATAGGGAGACTGTGAAGAAGTGCTTCCAGATCCTCCGCCCCGGCGGGTGGCTCCTGGCGGCGGAGGGCTACGATGAGCCCGGAAGCGATATGCAGGAGTGGTTCAACTCCCAGATGGAGGCCAGGAGAAAAGAGGCGGACGTCGAGCTCTCCGACTTCGTGGCCGCCCTGCGGGAGACTAAAGAGGTCCACTACTTCACGAGCAAGGAGGAGAAGGCGGCCTGGTGGAGAGAGGCCGGCTTTCTGCAGGTCACCGTGCTCTGGCAGTATCTGTGCATAGCTTTGATGGTGGGCAGAAAGCCTCTTTGATTTCTCCCATCATGGAATACGGGGTCTTGCTGCAGATAGGGATTTTCCCTTAACACAAAGAGCCTGCAGCGCTGCGGAAAATGCTGGCGGTTCGTATCCACTTCTCAAATCCTTTCTTGGGATCGGGGGATCATGCAGCTTTGGCTAAGCTCTCCTTTCCCGAATCGGGTTGTCCTTGGCTGCCCAAGCTTCAACCTACTATTATTCTTCTGGTGTCGCCCCGGTGCCCTTAGCTCCCGCTCGAGGCCGCGGGCGCGGTTCCCCAAAGCGTCCGCGGGGAACACTACCCGTGAGATAGAGTCGAATGCGGTTGAGCGATTGATTTGCTTTCATCTTTTGTCGTCAGCGGACTCTGGTACCAAAGGGAAGCGGAAACATCGATAGAGAGCGTTTTTTCAGCAGAGCTAAGCACATTCATTTGATCTGCAGCACAATGCCAGGAACCCATCATGATGGCAGTCTACCGCGGCAGCAACACGGACTCAATAGCCTTCGATACCAGGATCAAGCCTAGCCCGAGCCCGATATTTCGCCAATATGTCAATATGTTGAGGGGAAAATCGGACTCGGCTGAGAGATCAGCCGGTGTTCATTTTAAAATTATCTGACACAGAAAATATTTAAATATCTTTAATTCCAGCCAAGAGAAGCGCAAGGCGCAGAAGGATCGCAATAAGGCATTCACATGGCAAGGATAGGCATCATAGGCACGGGGAGCATGGGAGGCATGCTGATACGTAAGTTTGTCGAGACCGGGGCGTTTTCGGCAGGCGACGTCATAGCGAGCAACCGCTCTCCCGATAAGGCCAGGGCGATCGCCGCGGCGACGGGGATCGGGATTGCCGGGAGTAACCGCGACCTGGCGGCCGCCTCAGACGCGATCTTCATCTGCGTCAAGCCGCTCGAAGTCAAGGCCTTGCTGAAAGAGCTCGAAGGCATATTGACTGCCGATAAGCTAGTGGTCTCTATAGCGGCCGACGTCACGATCGGCGACATATCCGCCCTGTGCGATGCGAGGGCGGCCAGGGTAATCCCGAGCGTCACCTCCGAATGCTCAAAGGGAGTGTCGCTCGTCGCCTTTGGCGATAGCTCAACGGAGGCGGATAGAAGCCTCGTCCTGTCGGCATTGGGCAGCATAAGCCAGCCGGTCGAGACCGAGGAGCAAAATTTTGAGCTGCTGGCCGATCTTACCAGCTGCGCGCCAGCGTTCATCTCTTCCCTGATGCACGAGTTTGCGCTTTCTGCCATCAGGAGAGGGTACATACCGGCCGGGCTCGCGAAGATGCTGGTAATAGAAACCCTTGCCGGGACAGCCGAGCTGCTGAAGAGCGCGAGCAGCTTTGAAGAGGTCGTCACGAGGGTCGCCACAAAGGGCGGCATTACCGAGGAAGGCGTGAAGGTGATCAAGAAAGCAGCGCCGTCCATGTATGATGACCTGCTGGAGGTCACGCTGGCAAAACATAGCCTGATGAAAGAGCGGATAAGGGACCAGGAGCCGTGACGGTTCGGCAGCTAAATGCTTCTTACTACTATTTCTCGTACTACTATTTCTTTGTGTTTCGCCCCGATGCCCTTAGCTACCGCTGCAGGCCTGCTGGCGCTTTCTCCTAAGCGGCCGCAGCGGACACCAAGCACGGATGCGCGTCGAATCCGGTTGAAGGATCGATTCGCTCTCTTCTCATGTTTGATGTGCTCAAGTGACGGCAGACTACCGGCTTTCCGCTATCTAATTAAGGAGGAACTCGGGAAAAGCTATTTGTTCCAATGACCCCGAGAAAAAAGGTGGTTGTAGGGCTGATTCAGGCCAGCGCCTCAGAGGATCGCAATGCGAACCTGAAGAAGGGGCTCAGGATGGCAGGGGAGGCGATCGAGCGTGGCGCCAGGATCGTCTGCCTGCCGGAGCTCTACAGGACCCCCTACTTTCCTCAAGAGAAGGGAGAAGAGGCCTTTGCACTGGCCGAGACCATCCCCGGAGAGTCCACCCGGGCGTTCTCCGCTCTGGCCCGGGAGCACGGAGCGGCGATCATCGTTCCAGTTTTTGAGCGAGCCGATGCCGGATACTACAACTCCGCGGCGGTGATAGATGCCGACGGCAGCCTGCTACAGACCTATCGCAAGGTGCACATCCCCGAGGATCCCCTTTTCTATGAGAAGAGCTACTTCCAGCCCGGCCGGGAGTTCAGAGTTTACAGAACCCAACATGGCAGCTTCGCCGTTCTCATCTGCTACGACCAGTGGTTCCCTGAGGCGGCCCGGATCGCGGCTCTCAAAGGCGCAGAGATAATCTTCTATCCCACTGCCATCGGCTGGATAAAAGGAATGGAAGAGCCTGCTGAAGGGGATTGGAGGGAAGCCTGGGAGACGGTTCATAGAGCTCACGCCATAGCCAGCGGCGTTCACGTGGCGGCCGTCAATCGGGTGGGCCGGGAGGGAGATCTCATCTTCTGGGGAAGCTCCTTTCTGTGCGACTCCTTCGGCCAGGTTCTCGCCAGAGCGGGCGGCCAGGAGGAGATCCTGGTGGCGGAGCTGGACCTGAGCAAGAACCAGGAGGTCAGGGAGGGCTGGGGATTCCTGCGAAACAGGAGGCCTGATGTCTACTGGCCGCTGGTGGAGCCTTCCGTGAGGGCGCCCTCCGGCAAGATGGAGCAGACCTTCCTTTGCCTCCTTGGGAATACGCCGCTTCGCCGGGGCTACCGCATGCCTGCAGAGTGGGAGAAGCATGATGCCGTATGGCTCTCCTGGCCCCACGATATCGACACCTTTCCCGAGATCGATGAGGTGGAGAAGGCCTACGTCTCCATCATCAAGGAGCTGCACCAGGGAGAGCTTGTCAACCTTCTGGTCACCGATGAGCTGATGCTCGGCCGGGTCATTGGCCTGCTGCAGAGCAAGGGCGTGGATGTGAAGAAGGTGCGGTTCCATCTCCTCGATTACGCCGACGTTTGGTGGAGAGACTATGGGCCTTCCTTTGTGGTTAATGAAAGAGAGAAGAAGCTGGCCATGGTCGTCTGGTCCTTCAACGCCTGGGGGGAGAAGTACCCCGGCCTGCTAAAGGACTCGAGGATCCCCGGCCTGATCAACGACGACCTGGGGCTGGAGTGCTTCACCCCCGGCATAGTCCTGGAGGGGGGCTCAGTGGAGGTCAACGGCAGAGGCACTGTCCTGACTACAGAGCAATGCCTCCTGAACAGCAATAGAAATCCCGGCCGAAGCCGGGAGGAGATCGAGCTACTTCTGAAAGAGTACCTGGGAGCCAGCAAAGTAATCTGGCTACAGCGGGGAATAGCGGGAGACGACACAGACGGCCATATAGACGACATAGCCAGGTTCGTCGGTCCCCGCAAGGTCCTCTGCGCATGCGAGGAGGATCCTGAAGATGAGAACCATGAAATCTTGCGGGAGAACTACGAGATACTCTCTGAGGAGACCGATCAGGACGGCGAAAAGCTTGAGGTGGTGAAGCTTCCCATGCCCGGCTATGTCGGCAGAGACGACCGGCTGCCGGCCAGCTATGCCAACTTTTACGTCGGAGACCAGGTGGTGCTGGTCCCGGTCTTCGGCCACGCAAATGACGGCAAGGCCCTGGCCATAATCGGAGAGGCCTTTCCCGGCAGGAGAGCAGTGGGAATAGACTGCCGGGCCATGGTTGCCGGCCTGGGCGCCATCCACTGTATCAGCCAGCAGCAGCCGGCACTATGAGATCTGCTCATTGATGAGGGATTTTTTGGGCGTGTGTTTAGCCAATTGGTTGTGAACCCATAACTATCTTGAATTCTACAATGCCAATCGCTCCAGACCTGGCTGTGCTCGGCGCTTCCGTTGCAGTCATACTAGTGAGCTTTTTCTTGTGTCGCCCCGATGCCTTTTCCCTCCCGCTCACGGCCGCGGGCGCGGTCCCACCAGGCGTCCGCGGGGGACTCAATCCGCAGGAGCAGGTGGAAAACGGCTAATAGATCCATTTGCTTTCCACCATTGTTGCTAAGACCGGGTGCGAAGGGAAGCGGAAATATCGATAGAGAGCTTTTTCCGTTTAGCTAAACACATGCATTTTCAGATGCCAAGGTCAAACTTATCCAAGCCTGACACTTGGCAATATGCTAATATGTTGGGGGGAAGATCTCGTGCCGGCGGCGCGATCAGGAGGCCGCCATTTTGAAATTATTTAACACAGAAAATATTAAAATACCATTAATTCTAATCAAAAGAAGAGCAAGGAGCAGAATGAAGGGGATTTCGGATGAAAAAGGCAATGTTGATATTGGCAGCTGCAGCTATGCTCTGTGTCTCTGCAATAGCACAGGAGGACATAGCAGGCTACTGGCTGGACAAAGGGAACGGATCGGCTAGACAGGCATTAAATGAAACCCAGAATGATACTGCCATGGATCTTCTCCTCCAGCAGGCCCTGGATGCCTACAACAAGACCCTCGAGATCGACCCCCAGTCGGTGCTGGGCTGGCAGAAGAAGGGCGAAGTCCTGTTTGAGCTGGAACGCTACGAGGAGGCCATCTCATGCTTGAACAGATCGACCATGATCGCTCCGCAGTCTGCAGATGCCTGGTACTTGAAAGGTTGCATGCTTGGCGAGATGGGACGGTTCCAGGAGGCGCTGGATGCGTATAATGAATCCCTCAAAATCAATCCGCAATCTTCCGATGCCTGGTACCTGAAAGGTGGCATGCTTAGCGAGCTGGGAAGATTCAACCAGGCTTTGGAACCGTACAATGAATCCCTGAAGATCAATCCCCAATCGTCAAAAGCATGGCTTGATAAAGGCGCTGCCTTGAACGAGCTCGGCAGCAAGGACGAGGCTAAGGACGCCTTTGCCAAAGTTATAGAGCTGGATGAAAAGGCCATCGAGCTAAACCCCGAGGATGTCGAGGCCTGGCATAGAAAAGGGTGGGCTCTTGATCTTCTCGGCAGGCATAATGAGTCATTGCAGTGCTTCGACAAAGCAATTGACATTGCACCGGGACATTGCAGGCCGTGGCGCTCCAAGGGAATAGTCCTGCAGAAGCTGGGCCGCAGCGTCGATGCAGAGGCCTTCTTCGCCAAAGTCCGGGAGCTTGGGTGTAGCACTAATTGATCTCCAGCCTTTCTTTCTTGCCATGCAAATGATGATCCCTCACATCGCCCTGCGCCTCTTCAGGCCTTGAGATCTTCAGGCATGAGCCACGACTGGGCCGCTCCACAGGATCATACAATCCGCTTTGGAAAACCGTTTATTTCCAGCATCTAGCGGGCTTTTGCTGTAGACAAATATGAACGCACCATAGCCGCCTTGGTGGCATGAACAGTTTGGGCGCAATAATTTTCAGATGCCAGGGTCAAGCTTATCCAAGCCCGACACTTGCCAATATGTTCATATGTTGACAGGAAAATCTGGCGCTAGCAGCGCGATCAACCGGCGTCCGTTTTGAAATTATTTAACACAGAAAATATTTAAATATCCTTAATTCTAATTAAGAGAAGAGCAAGGAGCAGATTGAAGGGGATATTGGATGCAAAAAGGCATTTTGGCATTAGCAGCATTAGCTATTCTCTGCGTCTCTGCGATGGCACAGGAGAACACTGCAAGCTACTGGCTGGGCAAAGGGAACGAATCGGCTAGACAGGCGTATAATGAAACCCAGAATGAAACCGCCAGGGATCTTCTCTTCCAGGAAGCCCTGGATGCCTTCAACAAGACTGTCGAGATCGATCCGCAATCGATGCTGGGCTGGCAGAAGAAGGGCAACGTCCTGTTTGATCTGGCACGCTATGAAGAATCCCTCTCATGCATCAACAGATCGACTGAGGTCGTTCCGCAGTCTGCTGACGCCTGGTACTGGAAAGGCTGCATTCTTGCCGAGCTGGGACGGTGGCAGGAGGCTCTGGAAGCGTATAATGAATCCCTCAGAATTGATCCGCAATCTGCCGATGCCTGGTACTTTAAAGGTTTCGTATTTGGGGAGCTCGGGAGATATAACCAGTCTCTGAAAGCATTTAACGAATCCCTGAAGGCCAATCCGCAATCGTCAGAGGCATGGCTGTACAAAGGCAGCCTCTTGAACTGGCTCGGCAGTAAGAAAGAGGCTAAGGAAGCCGCTGACAGAGCTATAGAGCTGGCTGTGAAGGCCATCGATCTAAACCCCAGGGATGACGAGGCCTGGGATACAAAAGGTCGGGCTCTTGATCTTCTCGGCAGGGATGATGAGGCATTGCAGTGCTTCGACAGGGCAATTGAAATTTCTCCCGGGCAATGCATGCCGTGGCGCTCCAAGGGATCGGTTCTGAAAAAGATTGGCCGCAGCGTCGAAGCAGAGGCCTTCTTCGCCAAGGCAAGAGAGCTGAGATGTGGCACTTATTGATCTTCACTCTTTCTTATTCCTATGCCAACGATAATCCCTCACATCGCCGGAAGACTTCTCAGGTCTTGAGTTCCTCAGGGGATTAGTTGTAGCTTGAGCATCGTGGGCAGCTCCTCGTCATGCCACACCACATTGACTTCAGCGCAGTACATTTCGTCTGCTCAGAGGCAGGGGGCATCAGGTTTTAATTTGCAGAAATCGGATAGTCAAATATCCGCGCTCAAGGGCTCAAGAGTGCCTGACCACGACTCACAGTTCCACTCTCGAGAGAAGGAAGAGCGCCCGCGCCCTTCGGCACAAAAATCACAGCTTTGTCGAAATGGGCAGCTCAAAGCAGAACAAATGTCAGAAAACTGCTATGAAGATACTGGTATTGAACTGCGGCAGCTCCTCGGTGAAGTTCCGCCTCTTTGAGATGGATGGCGAAAGAGAGCTGTTAAGAGGGCAGGTGGAGCGCATAGGCACCGGAGGCTCGCGGTTGGCCGTGCAGTCCGAAAAGGGATGCAGTACTCTTGCGGGCATGCCTGTCCAGTCCCATAAGCAAGCGCTTTACATGGCGCTGGAATCGCTAAAGGATCCTGATCTGGGTGCCATATCGTCGCTGCAGGAGATCAGGGCAGTCGGCCACCGTGTGGTGCATGGCGGCAGCTGCTTTACCCAGTCGGTGAAGATCGACGAAGATGTCAAGCAAAGGCTTTACGGCCTGGTCGACCTCGCCCCCCTCCACAATCCCTACAGCCTTATGGGCATCGAGGCGGCGGCGGCACTTCTCCCCCATGCGCGTTCTGTTGCAGTCTTCGACACCGCCTTTCATCAGACTCTTCCTCCCCAGGCCTACATCTATGCTCTGCCTTTCGAGCTATATGAGAAGCACGGAATTAGACGGTACGGATTTCACGGAACCTCTCACCGCTATATCATGGAGGAGAGCTCCAAGTTCATCGACCGGGATGCCAAAGATCTGCGCATCATCAGCTGCCATCTCGGAAGCGGAGCCAGCATCGCAGCCATTATGAAGGGCGAATCCTTTGACACCAGCATGGGGATGACGCCTCTGGAGGGCCTGGTCATGGGCACGCGCTGTGGCGACCTCGATCCAGCCATACTTCTCTACCTGATGGAAAGGGAGAAGCTGGCCCCAGCTGAAGTCCAAGAGCTGCTCAACCGCAAGAGCGGCTTGCTGGGCATCTCCGGCTATACATCGGACGCGAAGAGGCTGGAACAGGCCGCCTATCTGGACAGAGATCCAGACAAGGCTCGCAGAGCCCTCAACTCCTCACATCCTCATCACCACCGATCCAGGCTAGCTCTGGAAATATTCTGCTATCGGCTCCGGAAGTACATAGGAGCCTACGCTGCGGCCATGGGGGGATTGGACATACTGGCCTTCACAGGAGGCATTGGCGAGCACTCCGCAACTATTCCGCAGGACAGCTGTGCCGGCATGGAGTTCATGGGAATCGAGCTGGGACAAAAGACCGATCTGGGAAACGGATGGCATGAGCTCAGCGCGCCCTCCTCGAGGGCCAGGGTCTTGGTCATCCCTGCCAATGAGGAGCTGATGATCGCCCGAGATACCATCAAGGCTGCTTAAGGAAGAAGAGACGGGAGAGTCGGGTATGACCGATGCCGAAGGTTCGAGACGAAGATTGCCTCATTTGACGGCAGAGGAGGCCGAGCAGAAGATGGCTCTGACCATGGGGAAAGCATCTGAAATGTTGAACATCGCATGGGGCATCACAGGCGCAGGCCACTTTCTCGCCGAGAGCATGGCTGCCGTGGCCGATCTCTCCCGGAGAAACAGGGTCTGCACCTTGGTATCCAGAGCGGGCGAAGAGGTACTCAGGATGTACGGCCTCTATGGCCAGCTGTCCGAGATATCCAGGGGCGGGTACCTGGAGGAGATAATTCTGGAGAGAGAGGAAGGCTACAGCAGCCCGAGAGCTGGGAGGTTCATGATGGGCAAGTTCGATCTCCTGATCATCGCCCCGGCCACAGGAAACACTGTGGCCAAGATCGCTCATGGAATAGCCGACAGCCTGGTCACGAATGCATCGGCGCTTTCTAACAAAGCAGGAGTTCCCGTCTACATCTTGCCCACAGATGTGGCGGAAGCAGCACAAACCAGGACGCCGCTCTCCATCGATAGGGGCCTCTGCCGGGGCTGTGAGCCCTGCCTTCCCAAGGAAAAGTGCCCCTTGCAGGCCATCGGAGAGCAGATCGATCTGAAGAGATGCGACGGTTGTGGTCTTTGCGTTACATCTTGCCAGTTTGGAGCCATACGGGGATGGGCGCTTCCCGTGCAGGCCAGGGAGCTGGACAGAATTAATATCCGCAAGATCAGAAGGATCCCTGGGATTACCGTTCTGGAGAGCCCCGCGGAGATATACAAGCTGGGGTGAAGAAGGCCAGGATTCTCCGGTCAGCGTAAGAATTTTTTGGGGGATGGCCCGTCCGGGTCCTTCAATCGGTCTATTCGTCTGGATCTGTTGATCGGTCAATTCGTCCAGGTCTTTCAATCGGTCTATTGTATTATCTCCTGGACCCGGCCCACCTGACCCCCCTCTAGCCTTACCTTGATGCCGTGGGGGTGGTGGGAGGAGCCAGTGAGGATCTCTTTGATAACTCCGCGCGTGCGCTTGCCGGTGCGCTGATCCTGCTTTTTCACGATATCCACCGTCTGACCGGGCTTGAGGTCCCTGCGGTTCTCTCCCTTCATGAAAATCTCGCCCCTACTGTCCTGCCTTGATAGCTTTGCCAGGAATTATCAAGGCCCCATTCCCCCTAGAAGAAGCTCTATTTAGCTTTAATGGCCGGATACAAGAAGGGCGGGATTCCCCGGAAGGGAAAACTTCCCTCTATGCAGAGGGCCGGCAGCGATGCTTGAGGTCTTTATCTTACCTGCGAGCCGGCCTTCTTTTCGAAAGAGGGATTATTGGAGGCAGCCGAAGAGCCGGCTATCGTGAGCCATAACCCTGGAGAAGAGAGCCATGCCTCTTTTGAAGGGATATGTCTAGAGATTCATGAGCCTGAGGCGCGCACGCGCGTGGCTCATAGGCTCTGCGGATCTGATTCTTGGATAAGCCATCTTTGATCTGAAGCCATGAGATAGCTGCCAAAGCCTGCTCCCCATAGGATGATCGGATAGACGGCCATTCTCTCCGTCCCGCCCCGTCCCAGGCCCAGGTAGATCTCAGAAGCGAATAGAATTATAAAGATCAGTGTCAAAGATCCGAGAACAATCACGCAGACAGACAGGGGGAACCTGATCAGCCTGGAGGACCATATCTCTGAGATTCCTCCAAATATAAAGGTCATAGCCGCGAAAATCTCATGAAGGGGTCTCAAATTCTCGTTGAATATGCCAACTCCCATTGCGCCTATTCCAGTCAAAACCAGCAGAAAGCTGAAAAGCTTCATTTTATGGATTGGGTGAAATATAATAGCAGCAAAAATAATAAACATGCCGAGAATGATTATGGAGGCGTTGAAGATGACCGCCGAGTGGGGGCCAACTCCAAGATCGCTTATCGTATTTTCCGAGATGCTGTAGTTACCGTAGAGCACCTCGGCGATGAGCATGAAGATCAGGAACTGAGAGGCTCCTAGGAACAAAAGCAATCCCGCGATTTTCTTCAGGTACATGCAGGGCAATCTGTACAAATTAGTATAAATATTTTTTGAATATCTTGGAAAAGAAAGTCGATTATCGGTAGGGTACAAGGGCAATGAGGAGAAAACGGCTAAAATGAGAGATCGTCCCGTCCATCAGAAGGAGAGAACGAGGCATGTCGTCACTCATTTCTTAAACAGCGCTTGGCATGCAGAAAACGGCTCCGCAAATTGGAGCACAAGTATGCGAGAGAAGGGCAGGCAGTCGGAATATTTTATCGAATAAGCTCCTTCCAGGGACATTGCAGTCCAGAAAGAAATGGAGAAGGAGGGACGGCGCGAGGGTGCTGCCGCCTTCAACAGGAGAGCACGCCACTTATGCCGCGCCAGTCATGCCCCAAAGGCAACCTTCAGAGATGATATCAATTCTTGAGATAATATCAATTCTCGTTCCGGAAGATCACCCTCCGCAATCTCCCTGGCATCCCTGTAGCGGTGCACCCCTGGCAGGGATCAGCTTAACAGCTACTTTCTGGAAGCTGTCAGCCGACCAACCTGTGCAGGGACTGTTCATCAATTCCGCGATGCCTCTTAGAAGGCCAGATTGCCTCTTCAGAAGGGCTTCGAACTTCTTGATCAGATCCTTGTACTCCGCGATCTGGTTTGGAGCCACGTTCACGTTGTTCAGAAGGAGAGCATAATCCGCCAGCAACTCTGCCTGCCGGTAAAGGAGATCTTCGAAGCTGGCCAGGACCAGCATCTGTGAATTCATATTGCTGCAGTTGTTGGCACAGAGGGAGAGGTTTTCCTTGCACCAGGTAGCTTTAATTTGATCTTCGAAATCCTCGTACAGTTCCATTTCCTTGTCCATCAACAGCCAGTAGCTCTTCATGAATTCAATTTGTACCGTTGGATCATCAAAGTTCCACTTGATTTCAGTGTAATTGAATTTCATCTCTGTCTCCATCTGGTGCAGACAGGTCTGGTTTCTCAGGAGTTCTTCAGTGCTCTCGATAAGGCTGAGATTTTCGCAGGTGGAATAGTTGATCTGATCCTGCAGCAGGTTTCCGAATTCAGTAATGAGCTCCTCCTGCCATATCAGCAGCCGCTCGAAGCTCAGTGTGGCATTGTACCGATCGTACTCGTAGGGGCACTGCCACTCCCCACAGGGCTGCGGTCCGAAGGGCTCTCCCGGGCCCACCTTTACATTATCGCAGGCCTGGAAGTAGTCCAGGAAATCCGGAGATTCATTATACAGCGGTCCAAGTAATTCTTTGAGGACTTCTTCAACGGACTGGTTCTCTATGCTTGTCAGGCGTGCGCAATTATGCAGCACATAAGGCGGATAAAGCTCCGCATCATACTGGGGAGTCCTGACCACCAGGGTGATATTCTGGAACTCTTTGGGCCCAATCCGAGCGAAATGCCAGATGTTTGTGCCTTCGTCAGGCATGGGATCCGCAGAGACAAAGTAGACCTGCCTGTCGAAGACGTCCGTAACTGTTACATTTGTGGCATTCTGGGTATTGGTTGGGTTGTATATGCCGATCTTGTAGGTTATCTCATCCCCATGCATGACCGTCTTGTTTAAGGCTGTCTTGCTTACGATTCTGGGCGGAGTAACTACTATGGCAAAGCTCTTATGAGGCGAGTATGGAATCTCCTTTTCATCTATGGTGCCGTTGACTGTGACGTTGTTGACCATGAAAATATTTTCAACCAGGTTCTGCATGTCTGTTTGATTGATCGTATGTGGGAAGTATAGGATCATGGACTCCTTCGGCCCAAGGTCAACCTTGGGAAGAAGTGAAGTGAGATTCCCAAAACGGTCATCTTGGAGCGTGATATTGGTGGCATTGTGGGTGGCGTTATAATTTGAGATATTATATGAATAAGTGTGGTTTGTCCCAAGCTTGCCGAACTTCGGCTGTACATCTTTCTTTACGCGGAGATCTGGCTGCTCAAGGCAGCCACACATGGCGACGATCGCCAGGATTAACGCCAATACAAGTATGCTTTTGGCATTACCTTCAAATAATTTCCCAATCTTCATGCTACTCTAAACCCCTCGAAATTTTCTTCTTTTCTCTAGTTAAATCATGATGATATTTAAATTTTTTGTTAGCAAAAATTGTTCTAGACCCTGATGATGAACTAAATCATCCTTTTTTCGATAGCCGAATATCATGAAGATTAGATGGTCAATTTAAATAGGGTAACGAACCTCATTTAAAATTTAAAATTTAGCTATTTATCAGTCCTGGAATTTAACAAAATTTAAATACTTAGTATGATATGCTATAACTTGGAGAAGCGATGATAAAGTCATTAGCATTTTGCACGTGGGTCGTCCTGGGCATAGGAATCGCGGTAAATGCGCAGACCCACGACTTGTGCACTCCCTATTGTCCTCCCTACGGGTGGAGCAAGATCAATGCCACGGCAGGATTTAAGGATTCAATAATAAGCCAGGAACGCTTGATTGAAGACTTCGAGGATTTGCTCCACAAGTACAGCGCCACGTTCTCCGGAGAGGAGAACTCTACATTTCTTGCCAGCTTTGAAGAGCTGCTGAGAAGACAGACGCTCCTGCATCAGAGCTTTGCCAGCCTCTTGGGGAATCGGACCCACTGGAATTACACCGAGCCGAAAGAGCAGATTAGCTTTCTCCAGGCCTACGGAGAGATATTAGCTCGAGAGAAGCTCCTTTACGCCAGCTTCTATGATCTCTTGGATGCCACCTGGTGCCGCCCCGACTTCATTGAATCTGAAGGACGCTGTCCAGATATCAGCACTCATATAGAGTTCTTGTACAGCTATGAAGATCTCCTCAGCAGGCAGGAAAAGCTTCTTAGACACTACTATTGGCTGGTGGATGAGTTGAATCCAGACGTGCCTGATGAGGATATAGTTGACTTTGTCAGTTTCTTTGAAGACCTTTTGAGGCTGCACTCCTCAGCACTAGAGAAGTTGGAAGCTCTTATAAATAAGGACTGCACAGCTTCTCATA
>Ga0315289_10001551_pt1 | contig 35824 bp, 31 predicted proteins | sample YL17G11_40_MG_FD_203452 | JGI IMG/M metagenome (GOLD analysis project Ga0315289, IMG submission 203452) | Sediment microbial communities from Yellowstone Lake, YNP, Wyoming, USA - YL17G11_40 | ecosystem: Environmental > Aquatic > Freshwater > Lake > Sediment | place: USA: Wyoming | collected...
GGGTGCCATCGGAGCAAGCACGCAACCCGGCAAGCTGCACCGCATCCTGACAGTGAATGTGGGCTGGGCCGATTCCGTGCAGCTCCAGGCGATGGCGAATGCGGTTGTCGCCACGTTAACCGAAAGCAGCGCTGAGTTCTTTGCCCAGTTCAACGCCGATGAGGCGGACATCCGCCTCATCGACCCGCCGGTGATCGGCGCCGCCGGCCGCCCGGCCCGCGAGCAACTGGACTTGCCCCTGCGCCTGATTCTGGCGCTGGCTGCCGGGATTGGCCTGGTTTTCCTGCTGCACTACCTCGATGACTCTGTGTTGGATCGCGACGACCTGGAGCGGATGGGCCTGAGTGTTTTGGGGGAAATCCCGCGTGCCTGAATCGTCGCTGGACTTGGGCCGCTACCTCAAGGTCGTTCTCTTCTTCGCCAGGGCGTTTGCGGAATTCATCTGGTGGGAACTCATCATCCGCCACGTGCCGGGCCTCAGGGTTCTGGCAGAGCGGACCGCGTTGGGTCGCGGGCGCAACGTAGCCCGGCGCTATCGGAAGCTCGCCATCGAAATGGGCGGGGTCCTCATCAAGCTAGGCCAGTTCCTGAGCATCCGCGTCGACGTACTGCCTCCTGAAATCACCGGCGAATTGGCTGGCCTGCAGGATGAGGTGCCTGCAGTGGATTACGATGTCATCGCGCAGGTGATCGCGGATGAGTTCGGTCGCCCGCTGGAGCAGGTTTTTACCTGGTTTGCGCCGGCTCCTGAAGCGGCTGCCTCGCTGGCTCAGGTCCACAAGGCGCGGCTCCCTGGCGGCGAAGAGGTCGTGGTCAAGGTTCAGCGGCCTCACATCGAAAGGATGGTAGAGACGGACCTGGCGGCCATCAGGGTCGCTGCGAACTGGCTGAAGCTCTACCGGCCATTCACGCGCCGGGCGGACCTGGACCGCATTTATGAGGAGTTTGCCCGCACCACCCGCGCCGAGATGGACTTTGTTGCCGAAGGGAAGAATGCGGAGCGCTTCGCCGAGAACTTCGCTCAGGATTCAGGAATCTACATCGCCGAGGTCTATTGGGAATATACCACTCGGCGTGTGCTGACGCTGGAGAACGTAGCAAGCATTAAAATCACCGATCTGGCGGCAATAAAAGCCGCGGGAATTAGCCTACCTCAGGTGGCGCGCCGGCTCTACGATGCCTACCTGGAGCAGATCTTCGTCCACAACTTCGTTCATGCCGACCCTCACCCCGGCAACCTCTTCGTCCATCCAATGCCACAGGAACAGGAAAGTGCACTGTGTATAAGTGCACTCGATTCGGAGAATCGTGTAAGGGATCCGCAGGACGGACCAGACAAACCGTGCCCTTTCTTGCTCATTTTCGTGGACTTCGGCATGGTGGCCGTCATACCGCCGCAATTGCGTGCCGGTCTCAGAGAGTTTCTGATTGGCGTCGGCACACGCGATTCGCACCGTATCGTGCAGGCCTATCTGGACGCCGGCGTACTGCGACCCGAGGCCGACCGCAGGCGGCTGGAAGCGCTCCATGATGAGTTGCTGCGGGCGCTGGAGGGGGTGCGCATGGGCTCTCTCCGCGAAGTCGCCTTCGAACAGGCGGAGATGCTCTTTCGCAATTACCGCGACGTTCTCTATGAGGTGCCGTTCCAGTTCCCCAGTGACACGCTTTTCGCCATGCGCGCGGTTGGGATCCTCTCGGGCATCGCCACCGGGCTCGACCCCGGCTTTGACCCGTGGGTGGCCACGATTCCTTTTGCCGGGCGGATCGCCGCCGAAGATGCCGCGCTGAACTGGCGTGGGTGGCTCGGAGAGGCGGGCAGCCTGGCACGCCTTGTGCTGCGATTGCCTGCGAGGCTCGACGAGTTTTTTACCTACGCACAACACGGCGATCTTAACGTACAGGCCTCGTTTGCACCTGATGCCTCCCGGGCATTGCGGCAGGTCGAACGGTCTGTGGATCGGCTGTCCTGGTCCGTGACGGCTATCGGGCTTCTGCTTACAGGCGTGGTATTGCGTGTAGGGGAGGGGCCAAGTCCCCTGGCGACCGGTTTTCTGATCGGCGCCGGCGTGACGTTCGCGTGGGGCCTCATCCGCCGCTGAGCAGCCCAGGTCACGCGGCTTGCAGTGCCATCTACTCGTTGACCCAGATGACTTCCCCCGTTATGCTTGTATCATAGCCACCCAGGTCGCCGATCAGTGCCCGGGCCAGATCGGTCGTCAGCCACCCTGCGAAGGCCTGAACGCCTGGCAGCCTCCAGGTTTCTTGCGGCACGATGAAGTCATAGCGCTCAACGGCCAGCGGCACGAAGCCGAGCGCGTACGCCTGAGCCGCAGCCTCGATTCCAAGTCCAACATCGGCGCTCCCCTCGGCAACGGCTTGGGCCACTTCTGTGTGTGTGGCCCCGCTTGGCGGAGTACCGCCGTGCGGGGTGGAAGCCTGTAACCCCGCACCGGTGATTCCGGCGACTCCTATGCCGCGCCTGGTCAACTGTGCTTCCAGCCAGACACGAGTGCCCGTGCCACGCTGGCGGTTGATGAAGCGCAGGCCAGGGCGAGCCAGGTCCTCAAGCGCCGTGAGCGCTGCTGGATTGTCGCGCGGAACGAGTAGCCCCAATCTCCGATATGCCAGGGCCAGCAGCGCCACTCTCCTGCCTGGCAAAAGCCGGCGCACAAAGGGCCGATTGTAGTCATCGCTTTCCACATCCCAGAGATGGCTGCCGGCGATGTCGGCTTTGCCTTCGGCGAGTGCGATCAGGCCGCCCAGGCTGCCGGTGAAGGTCACACTCAACGCGCTGTCGGGCGTGATCTCGCCGAACCGCGCCGCGATGAGCGAAACGGCCGGGTCGTGGCTGCCGGCAAAGCGCAGTACCTGCGCCGGCCTGCTCGGCGTTTCCGCAGCCAGCGCCCGCCAACGATCCAGCGCAGCACGCACCGCCGTTTCGGCCTCCGCCAACGTATAGCCCGCGGCCAGGGCATCCAACAGGAAGGTTTCGGCCTGGTGGACCAGGGCCGCCCGGCGCAGGGGTGTGGTGTCGGGAAGGGCGGGCGGCAGCATCGACCCGATCCGGGTGCCTTGACCGGGGCGAGTCACTGCCAGGCCTTGCTGGGCCAGCGCCTTGTAGGCTTGTTGTGCCGTACCAGGAGTGCAGTCCCACCGCTCGGCCATCTCGCGGACGGTGGGCAGCATGTCGCCGGGCCGGAGGCGCCCATCCAACACCTCCTGACGTACCCACTGTGCGATCTGTTCGTAGATTGGCGCCCTATCCACCGCGTGCCTCACTTGGGAGCCCCTGGGTGGAATAGCGGCTGGCCGTACTTGTCCACCCCGTAACTCCCGATCTTCTCCTGGATCGCAGGTGATAGCAGCCAGACGATGAACTTGGACGCCAATTCCGAGTTGACGCCAGGGGGCTTTGCCGGATCGACCGCCATCACACCGTAAGGATTGAGGAGCGCTTTGTCCTTATTCTCCGCCAGTGTGTTGCCACCCACCAGCACGGTCAGGTTGGGCAGCTTATCCTTCATAGAGAGATAGGTTCCCCGGTCAGACAGGGTATAGCCGCCTTTTTCGTTGGCGAACAGGAGCGTATCGCCCATTCCCTGACCGATGGCGTTGTACCACTTCATCTCCGCCGTCGGTGTGATGCTCAGCGAAGACCAGATGCTGAGTTCCTTGGTGTTCGTGCCTGACTTGTCGCCCCGGCTCACGAAAAGAGCCTGCCCGTCCATGATCGCTTTGAAAGCATCCTTGGCCGAGGCCGCGCCCGCTGCCTTCGCCGGATCCGCCTTCGGGCCCACGAGTATGTAGTCATTGTACATCGGGGCGAAGCGCTCCTTGGCATGTCCGTCAGTTACGAACTTGTCTTCGGCCTTCCGGCTGTGGACGAGCACAACGTCGGCATCTCCCTTGCTTCCGATCTCCAGTGCCTGCCCTGAGCCGACGGCAACCACATCCACCTTGGCATTGTTGGCCTTCTCGAAGTCGGGCAGGATGAAGTCCAACAGACCGGAATCGGCGGTGCTTGTGGTGGTTGCCAGGATCAGCTTGTTCGTCCCTGCCCTGGGTCCTGGGGCCGCCGTTGAGACAGCAGGTTGGGCAGGTTGGGCAGTGCAGCCGGCCAGAAAGCTGACCAACAGAACCAGTGTGCCTAGTACAGCGAATCTCCGACAGGTCATGTTTCCCCCTACGCTAAGATGATCATGGGAATGCCACATAAGATCGGCTGTGCCACGCTAGCCGGGCCATCAGTACACCATTTTCCCGCGCACGAAAGCGGCAGTGCGCGGGTCCTGCGGCGTGTCGAAGAAGGCGCTCGCTTCCGCGAACTCGACCACCCGCCCATCCAGGAGCAGGGCCACACGATGGGCCAGGCGACGGGCCTGGAATACGTTGTGAGTAACCCACACAATCGTCGTGCCCTTCTCATGGTTGCACCCTCGCACGGCATCTTCGATGAGCCCGACGTTGTACGGATCGAGATTGGCCGTCGGTTCGTCCAGCAGCAGCACATCGGGATCCAGCACCATGGCTCGCGCCAGGGCCACCCGTTGTGCCTCACCTCCTGAGAGCGTGCGAGCCTGCTGTTGGGCCAGCGCGCACAACCCCACTTGCTCCAGTGCCTGCCTCACCTGCCTGGTCGAATCTCGCCGCCCGCGCAGTTGAAGGCCGAAACGGATGTTGGCCTCGACGCTGCGCTTCAGCAGGATGGGGCGCTGCCATACGGTGGTGACGCGTCGACGTGCTTCCAGCGGTACTCTCTGATCGGCGCACGACGCAATCCCGTGGTAGCGAATGCAGCCACTGGTGGGCGGCTCGAGGAAGTTGAGCATTCGCAAGAGTGTGCTCTTGCCGGCGCCACTCGGGCCCACCAGTACCACGATCTCTCCTCTACGGATGTCCAGGGTCGTGATATCCAACACGCGCCGTCCGCCATACTGCTTGGTGACCTCGCGCAGCTCATAGCACTGCTCATTTCCTGGCAAGGCGCTCGTGCTCAAATCTCTGTGGTCCTTCCTTGCAGACGAAGCATGGCGATGTTGATCAGGAAAGTGATCCCGATTAAGATCAATCCCAGGGCGATGGCAAGCTCAAAATCGCCTTTTCGGGTTTCCAACACAATAGCCGTGGTCAGCACGCGTGTGCTGCCTTCGACGTTGCCTCCCACCAGCATTACGGCGCCTACCTCAGAGATGATGCCTCCGAAGCCAGCGATCATAGCCACAATCACGCCAATCCTTGCCTCGACCAGAACCGTAAGGGCTGTCTGCCAGCGGGTGGCGCCCAGTGACTGGATTTGTAGACGCAAGCCCGGATCAACACCCAAGACGGCCGTCATAGTAAACCCAGCCACTAAGGGGAAGGCGATGATACTCTGGGCTACGACCATGGCTCCGGGCGTGAAAAGCGCCGGGATTAATGCTGAGTTCAGGCTCCCTAACGGGCCGCTGTGTGAGAGCATCAGGTAGACGAACAGCCCCACGACCACCGGCGGGAAGCCCATGCCTGTGTAGAGCAGCACAATGAGGAGCCGTCTTCCAGTGAAGCGACTCATCGCTAGCGCCGCGCCGATGGGAATCCCCACGGTGGTGCTGATGAGTAACGCTACGCCGGAGACCTGCAGCGACAACCAGACGATCTCGAACAGGGCAGGGTCGCCAGACAAGATCAACTGACTCGCCCGGAGCAGGCCGCGCCCGATTTCCTCGATGGGTAGTCTCCCGAGACGGTGTATACTTGTACTGATGTGATTATACTGTCGTGAGGGCTGTTGTCAAGCGAGGCTGTAAGTGGAAGGGTCAGGCATCATTCGCCGGCCGAAACGTAGTAGAAGCCCGGCTGGTCGGCGGCCTTGAGCCAACGGTCCAACTCAGACGCTGTCGCTTGAACACGGGAGATGTAGTAGGGATCGAAGTCCGGGGTGTGCGGCGAAGGGCTCAGGCCTTTGGCCGGGCCCACTGCCAACAGATACGCGTAGCTGCTACCGTTCGACGCACCCTGCGCCACGAGGGACTTGTCCTTCGGATACCGGCCGTTCGACGCCAGGAGCGAGACCACGCTGTACTCGGGCAACCACGCCTTCAGTTGGCCCTGCCCGCGGGCCAACTCACCTTGAACCTCTTCGGGGGCAAGCCGAGATAGGTCCGTCTCATCGCCTGTGCGCAACCCCACCTCCATATCCCACGCCACCAGCGATTGCAGTTTCTGTAGCGCTGATTCTGCCTGGCCGAAGATCGCCTGGCCGGGCTCCGTGCCGGGCGCGCCCGGGGTAACGAAGAAGGTGGCCCGCAGAGGCCACTCCATGGGATGGGCATCGTGAAACGACCTAAGGATGCCGACAGCCGAATCGGGATCGACGGTTCCGTTGGGCAGCAGACGATATTGGTCAGGGGTGGAACCGTCGAAAGTCAGGATTACCGGTCGCTTGCCCGCTGGCACCAACTTCAGCGGCCCCTCGACCATGTCGCGCAGGTTGACCGGGTAAAAGCCCGCCGCGAGCAGTCGCTCCAGGTCGGCGCGGAAGTTGGCGGGCGTACGCTGAAGCTTGCCCTCGGGCTCGCCGATCTGCTGGTAGGCCAATATCATCACCTTGCCGGAGGTATTTGGCATGTAACTGGGGTTTGCTGACATCAGCGCTTCAGGGGTGTAGATGACGGCTGGGTCCCACAGGAGCCAGCCGCGGCCCCCGGCATCCCGGGCGCCATCCATCTGAAGGCGGATCTCGCCGGGGGTGTAGTCCCGATAGTCGAACGCATAGTCGCCGAAGTCCTGGATCCAGGGCCGCACGACGATCTGAGGATTGGCCGATTTCGCACGCCTGACGGCGCGCTCTGTGCTCTTGTTGACGATCTCGTAGGGGTAGGCGATGGCATTGTCGTACTCAGGCAACTCGCCTGGCAGACCAAAGGAGAAGGTGGAGGGATACAACATCGGCGACAACACATCCAGGTACGGGGCGATCGACTCCATCTGCTGGCCGATGCCCAGGTCATCTTCGGTCCAGGCCGTGTAGCCGAAGACATCGACGCCCAGCTTGGTCCCGTATGGCGCCAAGGCGTTTCTCGTCCGCTCGAACAAGTTTGTGAGGGCCGCGACCCGGTTCTCCATGGTGTTGCCGACTGAATATACGGTCTGGCCGACCTGGCCGTCGGTAGGGAAACGCACGTAGTCGTACTGGACCTCGTCAAAGCCCATCTTGGCGGCTTCGGCTGCCAGAGCGACATTGTAATCCCAAACCGCCGGCAGGTTGGGGTCTACCCAACCCAAGTTGTCTTTGTCGTGCCAAACGCCACCAGTGGCTGAGTCGTGCACAGCCCACTCCGGGTGAGCCTCCGTGAGTTTCTCGTCCTTCATGACGACGATGCGGGCAATCAGATAGACCTTGCGGTCCTTGAACCAGCGGAGGAACTCGGCGGGGTCTTGGACCGTGGTCTGCTGGTCCGCCCCGATCTCCTGTGCCAGCGGGACGGAGCTGGGGAAAGTCAAGTAGCCCAGGTCGCCCTTGAAATCCATGACCACGGCGTTCAGCTCGGTCGACTCCAGCAGATTCTTGATCTTGTCTACGAACTCAGAGCTACCGAGGGCGTTGTAGGAGACGTAAAACCCCTTCTCGTAGCCGGTCTGGTCAACCTCGATGTTCACCGGTTGGCTGGAAATGGCGGGCGCCGGGGTTGGGGAACCCTCTATCTTGGTCCCCCCGGGAGCTGCCACCAAGCCAAACGTAAGAGCGAAGAGTAATAGGATGACCGAAACCAGAAGGATCGTGCGTTTCATCTGGGCTCACGAAGACCTGACATCTCGTTTTACGAACGTGATCGTGCAGGATGATAACCCATCTCACAACAAAAGGCAACAAGCCAGGCGCCCGGGCAGTGCGGGCTTGCGTGCACACGGCCTCTGAAGCCGCAACATAGGTACGGGCTGGTCCAATTCCTTAGGTCCGATCCTCGGCGGCCGCCCGGCGCCCGATAGCCCAGAGGGCGACCAGCGCTGCTGCCAGGCCGAGGCGGCAGCTTACTCGCACGGGCAGTCCGATTTGGCGGTATCCGGTTCTCCCAGATCCACGCCAACCCAACGGCCAACATCAGCAGAAACAAGGTGTTCCAGCGCGCCGCGGCGGGGGTTGACGGCCTATGATCTATCGAACGGGTCGAAGGCATCATTACATCCTGATCGGTTTCAAGGCAGTGTCATCCGATCTGCCCAACGCGTTGCGCTCACAAGAGGTCGATCGGGTCGACATCTTGCCGCCAGCCCAGGGGCAGTGACTCGTGCCTGAGCAGCGCCTGCGGGTCCGGACCTCGCACGATGATCTGCCAACGATAGGAGCCGCGCTGCAGGGCGAAAAAGCAGGGCGCGGGGCCAATGAGGTCGGTCTCGGCCAGCGCCAGACGCTCGATGGTCGCGCGCAGGTGCTCGGCCATGCGCGTGGTCTCGGCCTGTGCCTTGGCGCGCTGGGTGTGGTAATACACCAGCTTCGCCAACCGGTGAACGGGCGGGTAGCCCTGCTCTCTGCGGAACGCCATCTCCTGGCGGTAGAACTCTTCGTAATCGTGATGGCTGGCGGCGATGATGGCGTAATGATCCGGATGATACGTCTGTACGATCACCTGGCCGCCCAGCGCACTACGACCGGCCCGGCCCGCCACCTGGGTCAACAATTGGAACGTCCTCTCGACGGCGCGGAAGTCAGGGAGAAAGAGCCCGGTGTCCGCAGCCACGACACCCACCAGGGTCACCAGGGGCAAGTCGAGCCCCTTGGCGATCATCTGCGTCCCGATCAGCACATCCGCCTCGTGAGAGGTGAAGCGGTCGAGGATCGCGTCATGAGCTCCCTTCCAGCCGGTGACATCCCGGTCCCAACGCAAGGTGCGCGCCTGCGGGAACTCCAGTTTGATGGCCTCCTCCACTTTTTCGGTGCCGCTGCCGAAGAACCGGATGCGCCTGCCTCCACATTCAGGGCAGGTGATCGGCACCGGATAGCGCGCGCCGCAGTGGTGGCAGACAAGCTGCTCGCCGGTGGTGTGGTACGTAAGAGGCACGGCACAACGTGAGCAGGCTTCTACATGTCCACAGTCACGGCACATGATGAAAGTAGCGGCGCCGCGCCGGTTCAGGTACAGGATAACCTGCTGACCGGCTGCCAGGGCACGTGCCATTGCCACTGACAGAGGGCGACTAAACATGCTTCGGTTGCCGGCCCGCAACTCCTGGCGCATATCTATGACCCGGACGGTGGGGAGGTCGGTGGTTTCACTCCCCACCGGTTCGGCGGCCAGTTCCAGTTGGAGTGGCTCACTTATACACAGTGCACTTTCCTGTTCCTTGCCCGTGGGCTGCGCCGTACGGGCCTTTGCGCTCTGACCCTGATCCAGGCGATGATTCTTGCCACGGTAGCCCAAAATCCGTTGTGGCAATGTCAGCAATCGGATCTCATCGTGACTGGCCGCGTAGTACGTTTCCAAAGCGGGCGTTGCGCTCCCCAGGATGACCGGCATACCCTCGAGCCGGCTCATCTCGATGGCTACCGTGCGGGCGTGGTATCGGGGCGTGTGCTCCTGCTTGTAGGTCCCTTCATGCTCCTCGTCGAGGACGATCAACCCCAGGCTGGGGTACGGGAGGAAGAGGGCTGAGCGGGAGCCGACAACGACTTGCGTCGCGGGATGGTTCGTGCGGACGCGACGCCATACGTCGAAGCGCTCTCCATCACCCAGCTCGCTATGCCAGACGGTGACTTTTCCCGGAAACCGGGCTGCAAACCGGCGAATGGTTTGCGGGGTAAGAGCGATCTCTGGCACCAACACCGCGGCCTGCTGCCCCTTTTGCAGCACCTCGGTGATCCCGCGCAGGTAGATCTCGGTCTTCCCGGAGCCTGTCACGCCGTGCAATAGGAACACGGAAGGGCGGTCACGGCTCTCGATTCTTTTCTGTACTTCATGCCAGGCTCGCTCTTGATCGGCCGTCAAGGTTGGGGGCCTGTCCAGCGTGAAGGTTTGCCCGGCCAGCGGATCGCGCCACACCATCTCCTCTGCCACTGTGATCAGGCCGGCTTCTTCGAGATCGCGAAGGACGTCCAGGGACGCGTTGGTCTCAGCGTAGACCCAACCGATCCACGCGGGCCCGTCGTGGCGCTTCAGCGCCTCCAGCACGGCCTGGTGCTTCTCGGCGCCGCGCAGGGCAATCAGTGCCCCAGGCACTTCGCCGAGGGGTAGAGCCAACCGCACTTCGGCGCTTCCGGCGCCCATCCGAGGCCGGATCTCCACCCAACCTCGTGCCGCAAGGGCCTTCACGGGTGCAGCAGTGCAGCCGGCTGCCTGGCACAAGGCGCCTAAGCCCATAGCCCGTACGGCGCAGCCCACGGGCATGGCCGCGCCTTCGCCTGTCGAGCCGGCCAGCCAGGCCAACACGTCCGCTTGCTTAGACGGATGCCCGAGCGACGGCAGGACTCGCCGGATGGTCTCACCGTCTGCCAGAAGGCGCACCTGTCGGTCGGTCTTCGGCCGCGGTGGCGGGGTCGGGAAGGATACCTCTTGTGTAATCAGGCCTTGTGTCATCAGTGGTTCAAGGTCAGCCCGCTGAGTCACCCGGCGCAAGCCTTCACTGATCTCTGCCCACGTTCCTTCGGCTTGTTCGATGCGCGCCAGCACGGCAGCCTGGGTGGGGGTGAGGTCGACGGGTGCCGGCACGGCTGTCCTGACGAAGACGGTCCGGCCCCGCTTGGCCAGGCCTACGGGCAGCATTAGCCGGAGTGCCTCGATGAGGGGAGCCAGGTAGTACTCGCTGATCCAGTGTGCGAGTGTTATCTGCAAGGCTGTGAGCAGCGGCTGCGCCCACACAAGGGAGATAATCTCGTGTGTGTCGAATGCAGGCGCAGTGTCGCTCAGGGTCAACACGACCGCCTGCAGGCGCCGCCCGCGAAATGGCACCCATACCAGGTGCCCTGGCTGAAGTCTGCCTGCCAGGCGATCAGGGATGGAATAGGTGAAGCTCTGGCCCAGCGGATCGTACGTTGACCCCGCTTGGCGTACCCGCCTGCGGGGTGATCCGGTGTCTGCGGTGCCGCCCAGACGCCGGCCCAGAGGGGTGTTGACACAGACGTCGGCGTAGCGCATGGCCTATCCGTACACCGCGGCGGCGAGATAGCCCACCGTATACGTGCCGGGCCGCTTATCGCCCGTAATGTCGCCGGAGGCCGCGTAGGCTAACACCTGCGCACCTCGAGCCCCGCGCTTCTGGGCGGCTCGCATCACCACCACCAGCGCGGTCGCGCCACATGCCTGCACTTCTCCGGAACGCAGCGCAGAGGCCAGCCCATCGACGTCAAACTGGCCGACCAGATCCACCAAGCGCGCGTCGATACGCCTCACGTCGCTGTAGCTGTCCAGATGGGTGAGATCGGTGCTCGCCACCAGTAACGTTTGGTCGTCGGCCAGGTCCGCCAGCGCCGAGGCCAGCTCTTCCAGCCTGCTCTGTGCGCCGCGATCGCCGATGTAGTCGCCAAGCATGATGGGAACCAGGGAAAACTGCTCGAGCGCGACCTGGAGGAAGGGGAGCTGGATTTCCAGGGAGTGTTCTTCGTCCCCTCGGACGGTGGTCAGGCCCACCCGCTCGCCCAGCCTGGCGATCCAGGGACGATCGAGAGGCACTTCGCCCAGTGGAGTGCGGTAGGAGTCTTCGGCGGGCACCATGAATGCGCCGGGCTGGCTGCCCCTGATCGCCCGGTGCAGTGGGCCGAGGAGTATGATCCGCCAGGCGGCTGGTCGCGTCGGGTCGCAGGAAAGTGCACTGTGTATATGGGCAGCCGGGAGGCGCAGTTGCGCATAGCTGTGCGCGGCAACCGGGCCTGAGTAGGCATAGCCGGCATGTGGGCTCACCAGGGCGAGAAGCGGACCGGGCAAGCTGACCGGGATTACCTGGTCCTGGTAGTCAACGATGGTGCGGCGCAGCGCCGCCGCTGTGTCCGGATACCAGGTGCCGGCTACGGCAGAAGGACGAACCGTGGGAGTTGGGTTTACAGCCATCGTTACCTCCCGAACAGCGTGAAGGCGCTCATAATCACGTGCTTCGCAGAGCGATCCCCGATGGGGCTTACCCGCCGCCGATGGTGGGCAAGAAGTGGACTTCGCTCGTATCGGCCAACACCTGCCGCATCCGCTGCCGGCTCACCGCGCCGTCAACCACCACAACGATCGAAGGGCGCAGCCGGTCGCCATCACACAGCCGCTCCTGCATTCCCGGAAAGCGCTTCTCTATCTGCTCGATGACTTGCCGAACAGTTGCACCGGGGACCGTCACCTGGTCGGTGCCGCCGGTCAGATCGCGCAGCAGCGCAGGAATCCACACGACCGGCACTGTGTCTACCCTGGCTTCTGGGCCCAAATCGCTTCCAGAATGCGCGGCGGCGACATGGGAAGCGTGGTCATGCGCACGCCAACAGACCGATAGATGGCGTTAGCGATGGCAGCCGGCGGCGCTATGATGGGCGCCTCACCGACCCCCCGCACTCCGTATGGGTGGGCCGGGTCCGGAACCTCGAGCAGGACGGTTTCAATCATCGGCAGATCGAGGCACGTGGGGATCCTGTAGTCCAGGAAAGTCGTGTTGAGCAGGTGCCCGGCTTCATCGTAGACGTAGCCCTCACTGAGCGCCCATCCCACCCCTTGAGCCACGCCACCCTGGATTTGGCCCTCCACGTAGTCAGGGTGAACGGCGCGGCCCACATCCTGCAACGCCGTGTAGCGCAGAATCTGAACCTTACCCGTCTCCGGGTCTACCTCTACGTCCACAATGTGCACGGCAAAGCCTGGCCCATAGCCTTCCGCTTCGACTGTTGCCGTGGCCATGATGGCGCCACCCGTTTCGTCCAGGCGGGCAGCCAGCTCCTTGAGGGTCAAGTGCTCACCGTCTGTTGAGAAAACACCGTCCGCAAAGCGGACCTTTTCCGGCTCTACCTCCCAAAGCTGGGCGGCCCGCTGGGTGAACTCGCGCTTCAGGCTTTCTCCCAGCTTGTAAGCGGCCCATCCGGTCGCGAATGTCGTCCTGCTGCCATAGGTCCCCTCGGTCCAACCCACGGAGTCCGTATCTGCCACCAACGACCTGACGTCTGCCACGGAGATGCCCAGGGTTTCCGCCAACTGCATGGCGATGGTCGTCCGGGTGCCGCTGAGGTCGACCGAGCCTATCACCAGGCTGATCGTGCCATCAGAATTTACGCTGGCCGATGCGCTGGACTTGCCGCCGTAGTTGTACCAGAAACTGGAAGCCACACCACGGCCGTGGTTGGGGCTCGGCAGTGGCGCGCTGTAGTGGGGATGGGCCCGGGCTGCCGCAACGGTTTCCAGGTAACCGATGCGCCCATACACCGGCCCATCCGGCCGCCTATCCCCTTCTTGCACACCATTGAGTTGCCTGAATGCCAACGGATCCATTCCCAGCTTCTCGCACAGCTCGTCGATCACCGTTTCACTTGCAAAGGCCGCGTTGGTCCCGCCGGGCGCCCGGTATGCTGCCGCCTGAGGCTTGTTCACTACGACGTCGTATCCGTCGATCAGGAGGTTGCCGATGCGATAGGGCGCGAACATCGCCCCCGCGCCGCTTCCGACCGAAGAGCCGGGAAAGGCGCCGGCTTCGTAGGCGAGAAGGGCTTGCACCGCCGTGATTCGCCCGTCTCGATCGGCGCCCATCTTCACCCGGATGTATGAGCCCGAGGCCGGACCCGTTGCAGCCAGAACCTCGGTGCGACGCATGGTCATCTTCACAGGGCGGTAGCCGCTCTTCCTGGATAGCAGGACGGCCAGGGGTTCCAGATACACCCTGTTCTTGCCGCCGAATCCGCCCCCTATTTCCATGGGTATCACGCGGATCCGCGAGACCGGGATCTGCAGGACCTCCGAGACCTGATCGCGCACACCGAACGTGCCCTGCGTACTGCACCACATGGTCACCTGGTTGTTCGCGCTGTAGAGCGCGGTGGCGGTCTGTGGCTCGATGTAACCCTGATGGACCGTGGCCGTCGTGAACTCTTGTTCGACAATGACTGTCGCTTCCTTGAATCCCTGCTCTATGTCGCCACGGCTGTGCTGGATGTGGCTGGCGATGTTGCTGGGCCGGTCACCCTGTCGTCCCATCTCGTCAGTGCGCAGCTCATCCAGGAGAACAGGGGCGTCGGGTTCCATGGCGCGGCGCACGTCGAGGACGGGCGGCAGGACCTCGTAGGAGACACGGATCGAGCGCAAGGCTTCTTCCGCGATGTGCGGGCTGGTAGCGGCTACCGCGGCCACTGCGTGGCCGTGATAGAGTACTCTCGTGTGCGCCAGAATGTTCTCGGCTTCGTAGCGCACGTTTACCAGGCCTTCCCCGGTTCCAGTGAACCCGCCGACACCTGTTGGCAGGTCGGCGGCGGTCACTACGGCCTTCACACCCGGCAAAGCCTCTGCCGCACTGGTATCGACGGCGAGCACCCTGGCATGAGCATGCGGGCTCCGGAGCACGGCCCCGTACAACATGCCCGTCAGATGGATGTCGGCGCCAAAGAGCGCCCGCCCGGTCACCTTGTCGGTGCCGTCCTGTCGCAAGGGCCGTGTGCCGATGACCTTATACTCTTTGTCGCTCATGCTGCCCCCTGGTCCCGTGCCGGAGCATGGGATTCGCTGATGTCGGGTCTAGGGACGCCGGCCACTGCCAGCACGGCCCGCACGATCTTGTCGTAGCCGGTGCAACGGCAGAGGTTGCCCGATAGCCAGCGCCGGACCTCTGGCTCCGTGGGGTGCGGATTGTGATCGAGCAACGCTTTGGCTGCCACGATGAATCCTGGCGTGCAGACGCCACACTGCAAGGCGGTATGTGCGAGGAAGGCCTGCTGAAGCGGATGCAGTCCTGCTGGCGACGCGATACCCTCGATGGTCGTGACGCTCTTGTTCTCGATTTCCACTGCCAACACCAGGCAGGAATTGACGAGTACGCCGTCCAAGATGACGTTGCAGGCGCCGCAGTTGCCGTTGCTGCAGCCCTCTTTCGTGCCCGTGAGTCCCAGGGTCTCTCGCAGAACCTCGAGCAGGCTCTGTCGTGGCTCACACAGGAATTCGACATCCTCTTCGTTGATCCGAGCATGTATCAGAACTCGCCTGCTCATCAATGGTTCTCCTAACTCAACACATCATACCCTGGCTCGCTCGATTGCCTTTTCGAGAGCCCTGCGCGTCAATACCCCGGCCAGATGCCTGCGTTGGGCAGCCGTGCCCCGCATGTCGGTGATCGGACGGGCCGCGGCTCGGGCGATGCGGGCTGACTCCGCGATGGCTTCCTTGGTAGCGGCCTTGTCTTTGAGGTAGTCGCCTGCCTTTGCCACGAAGAGTGGCGTCGGCGCGACTGCCCCCAGCGCGACGCGCGCCGAGAGAATAGCACCGCCTGCCGGGTCCAACATCACAGAGGCGGCAGCCCCGGTCACGGCGATGTCCATCTCGTTGCGCGGTATGAACCGCAGGTAATGCGCCCCAAAGCCGGATCCGGGTGGAGGAATGTGCAAGCTCACCAGCAACTCGCCGCGCCGCAGGGCCGTCTGGCCCGGAGCCACGCAAAACTGCTCCACCGGGATCTCGCGCTGCCCTGCGACCCCAAGGACGCAGCAGGTGGCGTGGTGGACAATGAGCGCAGGGATAGCGTCGGCAGCGGGAGATGCATTGCAGAGGTTGCCGCCGACGCTCGCGCGGCCCTGAATCTGCACACCCCCGATAAGAGCAAAGGCGTCGATCAGACCCGGGTACATCGCCGTGACCACCGGATGTTGGCAGATCCGCCGGCAAGGCACAGCCGCCCCCAGACGCAGCCCGGCCACAGGGTCGCAGGTCAGCTCGTTTAGCTCAGGAATGCTCTTGATGTCTACGACGAGCCTGGCAATACGCCGGCCTTCGCGTAGTTGCACGAGCAGATCGGTCCCCCCGCTGAGCAACTGGACCCCGTCTGGCTCTTGGGCCAGGAGCGAAACGGTCTCATCGAGGCTGCGGGCCATCATGTACTCGAAATCTTGCACCCTGCTCCCTCCGTTATTCCCGAAGTATGGCGGAGATCTGGGTCTCCGGGTGTGCCGGTTCTCTCCGGAAGAGCGCCCTGCCTTACAAACGGTTCCCGAGCCAGATCCCTGCCAGCAGAACCAGGATACCGGCTCCGATCGTGCCCGCTTGGATCCAAATGGGCACGCGGTTTCTCAGGCGAGAGATCGGCCCGCTATCCGACCATTCCCAAACGACCTGGTAGCGCGGAGCCAGGCCAAGCCCCAGGGCTACCCCGCACAAGAACCCGCCGACATGAGCCATGTTGTTGATGCCAGGCGTGGTGGCTCCCAATGCCAGGTTGATCACGACCAGGATCCCGAGGTTCCACAGTCGTTGGCGTCCCATGGTGCCGAAGAGCGTCCGGTTGGCCAGGAACAAAGCCCCTTCCGCCCCCACCAGGCCGAATATGGCCCCTGAAGCGCCGGCCGAGAGCACGTTGCGGGGGCCAAGTACATAGTAGGCTACGCCGCCGGCAAGGCCTGAAAGCAAATAGATCGCCGCAAAGCGTCCGTGTCCGTAGAAAGCCTCCACATCCCGACCCAGAGTGTAGAGTGCCCAGCCGTTGAAGGCGAGGTGTGCCACACCGATATGAAGGAACATCGCCGTCAGCAGCCGGCTGTATTGCCCTGCGGCCACGAGAGCGTTGACCTGTGCCCCGAGACCCTGGAGCGTGCGCATGTTCGTGGAGCCGCCTAACAGAGACTCCAGCAGAAACACCAGGACGATGACGACCAGGAGAATGTAGGTGAGCGTAGGCTGGACCAGGGGTAATCTGGCACCGGTCCTGGGCGGTTGCTCCTGCCCCGTCGCCATTTCAGTACTCATAGAAGCGGGTAGCGCCAATCCACGCGAGATTTCTCCGCGTGTATGATAGCCCGCACGGTCTCCACTGTAGCATCGAGAGCGCACTCGCGGTTTACTACACGGTATCTGAACTCACCCACGCGGCGCAGCTCGGCTCGCGCGGTTTCGATCCTTTGCTGGAGTTGAGCTTCGCTCTCGGTGCGTCGCCGTCGTAAGCGCCTGAGCAGCTCTTCATCTGACTCGGCAGTCAGGAAAACCGTTACCGCTTGGGGCAACAGCTTTCGGATCGAGGCGGCCCCCTGGACATCCACTCGCATGATGACATCCTGCCCACTTGCCAGCGCGGCGCGGACACCGGCCTTCGGGATCCCCTTATACTGGCCATAAACCAGCGCATGCTCGAGCAACTCGCCTTCGGCGATCATCTGCTTGAAGGCCGCCTCGGAAACAAAGTGGTAGTCCACGCCGTCCACCTCGTCGGGCCTTCGCTCTCGTGTGGTCACGGTGACGACAAAATGGCAGGGGGTGTTTTGTGCCCTCATGCGTTGTATGGTGGCGTCCTTACCTGCTCCGGACGGTCCTGAGATCACCACCACGAGCGGGCGCGGCGACTGCAGGCTTTCATACCATGCCCGCATGTCGTCGTCCGTCTTTGCTTCGAGGTCTCGATCCGGCTTTCCCATGTGACTCCCTACTGCGTGATTCTGTGAATCGAGTATACTTTCCTGGACGAAGTGGCCAACACAAGCGCCTTGTTCGCTGGCTTCTTTCGCGCTATAATCACCGCTGAAACGCGCATCTTGAGGATGAATATGCCCATCTACGAGTATTACTGCCATAGCTGCAAACGGAAGGTAAGTCTGCTCTGGCGGTCCTTTGCGGATATCGAAAGCCGGCCTGCAGTGTGCCCGCGGTGTTCCGGCGAGCAGCTCACCCGAGTGGTTTCTCGCGTGGCGGTGCTGCGTTCCGATGAGGGCCGGCTTGACGACCTGTCAGATCCCGAGGCTTTGGGCGGCATCGACGAAAACGACCCGAAATCGCTGGCACGCTTCATGCGCAAAATGGCCACCGAGACAGGTGAAGACCTGGGCCCAGAGTTTGAGGAGATGGTAGGCAGACTTGAAGCTGGCGAGGATCCCGAAAGCATCGAAGAATCCATGCCTGACCTGGCAGATGGCGCCGGCGACGATTTCGGGGTCATGTAGTCTCTTGATCTCACAAGCACCTAGCCGGAGCAGCTCTTGCGGCCGAGGACTCTCCGTGATCGGCGGCAGGCTCACACCTGGACAAACTGCTCGATATTCATTACCAGGACCACTGCCCCGCCCACGCTTACCTCAATCGGCTCAGACATTTCCATCCCTGGCCCCTCCAGGGTGGGCAGCGGGGAAACCCACTGAGTGCGCCGGCGACACGTTTGGCGCACCACCTCGATGGCCTGAGGGACCTTATTGTCCTCTATCCCCAGGAAAATCGTGGTATTGCCCTCTCTCAGAAAGCCGCCTGTCGTGCTGATCACAGTGGCCCGAAACCCAGCTTTGGTTAGGCGGTCCAGTACTTCACGAGCATCGTCGCTGCTGACAATCGCCATGATCAGTTTCATACGGGTGTCTCCCTCTCTGGCAGATGGCCTGTGATCTGTAAACGGATCTCGGCTGCGATCTCCGAAATGGGCTTTGTGGCGTCTAATACCCGCCAGCGAGCTGGCTCAAGCGCGGCCAGGGCCAGGAAGCCCCGGCGCACCCGTTCATGGAAATCAAGCTGTTCTTGCTCCATCCGATTCCACTCGATGCCGTCGGCGTTTCGTTTTCGGTGTAGCCCTTCGGACACAGGCAGATCAAGGCAGATCGTCAGGTCGGGCTTAAGATTCCCGGTGGCGAAGGCAGTGATCAGTTCAAGTGTGTCCAGGCAGAGTTGTCGACCATAGCCTTGGTAGGCCAGTGTGGAATCGCCGTACCGGTCGCATATTACCACACCACCCCTCTCCAGATGGGGACAGATGATCTCGCCGACGATCTGCGCGCGTGCCGCCGAGAAAAGCAGGATCTCAGTTTCCGGCCGCATCTCTGTATGCGCACGGTTCAGCAGCACTTCGCGAACGGCATCGCCGATTCGAGTGCCCCCGGGCTCGCGGGTCGTCAGTACATTGTAACCGATCTCGCGCAACCAGGTAGCCAGCAGATGGACTTGGGTCGTCTTGCCGCTGCCTTCTGGTCCCTCAAACGTGACAAATAAGCCCATGACAGGAAAGTACACTGTGTCTATCTGTGGTCAGCCCGTCTGCGCGGATTACTGCTGAAAGATGCGAACGCGGCGTCGTGGCTCGTTGCCGTAACTATGAGACACCAGGTTGGCTGACCGAACCATTTCGTGTTGCAGTCGCCGGATGTCAGCGCTGGCAGGCCGCAGATCCACGGAAGAGGAACCGGTCATCACCCGCCGGATCGCTCCCTGAGTCTCGGCCATGGCGCGCTCGACTGGGTCCTCCATCTCTACGGGAATGCCGAACATATCACCCAGGCAAGCCTCCATCTGGTTGATCGTGTTGGCACGCAACACATATACCGGAATCCGTCGGCGCTCGGCATCCGTGATCGGCTGTGGATGCTTGCGGTAGTAGTTCTTCAACGTGACGACCGACTGAGCTTCTTCCAGCGAGTTCACGATGACGATGGATACGCCCAGATTCTCGGCCGCCTGTTCCAGCCGCCCACGCCCAACACCGTAGGGATAAACGCGTGGTGATTGACTCGGCCTGGAACCCATCCCGTTCTGAGCGTCTGAGGCGATAGACAAGGCTGGCGCCTCCAAGACGCGATCGTGTGTCTCGGCTGTGCCATGTTGGCCGTTATGCCGCCTATCGAATGGCAGGCGCCCCGTTCCCAGTGCCAGGTTGCGCTTCTCTTGCGAAGCAGGCCGCCGCGCGGGTGGTGCGGCCTGAATCCGTACCTGGCCGGTCTCATCCCGGTAACGGATCTCGGGGACCAGTGGCCGCCCGCGCAAGATCGCATCCACTGACTCAGCGACGTCGTGGTGCACGGCCATCCGTTGGCGGTCCTGGATCTCGATCAGCACATCAAAGGTCGGCGGAGCTCGCCGCTCCAAGACTGATTTCTGCGTTCCTCGCCGGCGGGCCTCTTCGTCGCTCAAGGTCACACTCTCGATGCCGCCAACCAGGTCCGACAGGGTCGGGTTTATCAGCAGGTTCTCGAGGGTGATCCCGTGGGCTGTGCCGACAAGTTGAACGCCGCGCTCCGCAATGGTACGAGCGGCTGCCGCTTCCTGCTGCCGGCCGATCTCATCGATGATGATGACTTCCGGCATGTGGTTCTCCACGGCCTCAATCATCACCTCGTGCTGCAGTTCCGGCGCGGCCACCTGCATGCGCCGCGCCTTGCCGATTGCCGGATGCGGGATGTCGCCATCCCCCCCAATCTCGTTTGACGTATCGACCACCACCACGCGAGTTTTCTCGCCGAGAATGCGCGCGGCTTCTCGCAGCAGTGTGGTCTTTCCCACGCCGGGCCGGCCGAGCAAGAGGATGCTCTGTCCTGACTTGATGATGTCCTCGATGATATCGATCACGCCATAGACCGCCCGACCCACCCTGCACGTCAGGCCGATGATCCGTCCCTGGCGATTCCGAATACACGAGATGCGATGCAAAGTGCGCTCGATCCCGGCGCGGTTATCGCCGGTAAACTGCCCGATGCGCTCAATGACGCATTTCAGGTCATCCTCGGTGACCTCATCCTGGCTCAAAACGAGCTCGCGGTCAACGAAACGGGCTTCGGGTACGCGCCCGAGATCCATGATAACCTCGAGCAGATCGTCTCCCTGGTTGGCTGCCTTCAAGGCGCGTTCGATTGGCGCCGGCAGAACCTGGAGCAGTGCATCCAGGTCATCTGTAATTCGTGTTTGTTTCATCACTTGTGTCAGCTCACCCCTTAAGCTGAAACGTCCACACGTGGCCCCGCACGGCGGAACGCCACCCCGCAGGCGGGTACGCCAAGCGGGGCGGTCCCCCGCTTGCGAACATCACGTCGTTACGTCCGCCAGGTCTGGCTTCTTATCGGCATTTCCTGGTGGGCAGACCCTTCCAGACCCGCGCGTGCCACGGACGTCTCTGGCTGGCGAACCGCCCCCGTGTGCCTGACGAAGCGAGCTCGACTGGCGTATGGCGCAAAACCAAACCCGGTAAGAACACTGCCGAGCCCGATCTCGTAGTCGCGTACGGTCGCATATACAGGTAAGGCCTTACGATCTCGGTGCGGGAACGACCCGCTGATAACGCGCAGTCCCTCCGCCACCAGCGCACGCAACTCACGGGGTGCCAGCATGTTCGTGCCCCAAATGCGCAGCCAGTGGCCCGCCCGTCCGATGTGCACCTGTACGGCCGCCCTTGCCTCACCGGCGGGTTCCCACACGATGCCCCGCCAGCGATCTGGCTCCCACCAGGATAGAGGTGGCGACCCAACGTCGCCGGTGACTGCCCCTTCTGCTTGCTGGACCAGACGCGGCGTCCCTCGCGTATATAACCTCTGGAGCGCCCAGCTATCCTGCGGCCCCTGTGGGCGGAATCCGGCAGCTCTGCTATCCGGCTCACGCCTGGATTCAGGCGCCAGAGCCAACCTGTGGATCGTCTCGCGCGTGTACAGGCTGAAGCCGGCTTCTCTCAGGCAAGCCTCTTCAGGGCTTCCATCCGTGATGCTGGCATAGACACGTTGCAGACCGTGGCCTCCGGCTGCCAGCGCGCAGTGCCCCAGGAGACGTCCCCAAATCGCCTCGCCAACGGCTTCATCCATACTGGTTGTGGGCAGAGCTGGCGCCAGATGCAGGAGGTCAGCTTCCGGGCGGGCCGCACGCTTCATCAACTGGGAAAAGCCGCTGACGGGCATATCTTCGATAGTGTCTCTAAGTACGTACGTGGCGACGCCGATGCCCGCCCAGGGCCAGGGGGCTGTCAACGCAATCCACAATGGCGCCCGGGGATGTGTCAGGATGTTCTCAATCGCCAGGGCAGCGCTGCTTCTCTGCAGGCTAAGCATCAAGAAGACGTCATGCAGGCCGAACGAACGGATCACCGGGCATCCTCACTTGTGTGCGTTCCCGCATGCTCAGATCTCGTTACCTGCACCCATAATGCTGCGCTACTGAACCTGGCAAGTCTAGACCTCGTTCATTCTACACTCAAAAAAAGGCATTGGCAAATGACTTGCGCTGCAGCCTCTCGCGGAGCCGACCACCAGCGCCATCAGCCGTCGAGTGACATTGGGCGGTCCATACAAACACGCAGCCCCCGGCGGGGGCCGGGGGCTCGAGCTTCCTATTGATCCCTGCTCATCTGGATCAGATGATGGTCACTTGGACGGCCTGCGGCCCCTTGGGGGTGTCCTCGATGATGAAGCTCACCCGTACCCCGGCATCGAGGTTGCGGAAACCCTCACCGATGATGTTGGAATAGTGAACGAATACGTCCTTCTGTTCCTCACCATCCGGCGAGATGAAGCCGTAACCCTTGCTCCGGCTGAACCATTTCACAACACCCGTGTTCTCCATTGTCGAAGTGCCTCCTTGGAGTAGTACAGTATGCCTGCGGGCGCCGTCAGAAGATCGATGGCTGCACGGACAAAAAAACCACCGGGCTACACTTCAGCTCTGGTGGCTTGCGACGGTCGCGACCCCTGTTTCGCCTTCTGTGACACCCGCTCACAGACCTGATGCTAGCATGCTCTGTCATGTCTGTCAAATCGCAGCGCTGGCATACCCTGTGTGCGTAATCTCGTCCCTAGTTGGGCAACAGGGTCCCACTGGGCCCAGATTGAACGCTTGCTGGCCAGTCTTTGGTTCCCGCCATCCAGGTGAGCAGAGCGTTTTCACGGCTGAGCAACGTCTTCTCCGCAGCCAGGATTCCGCTCAGCGAGGTGCTCCCCAGTAGCCCCTGTTTTTCAGCGTTGTCGATCTGCATGGCTACTGCGGCAAGGTAGCCTACCTGCTGCGGAGCTTCCGGCACCTCACCCACCTGGATCTGTAGGCCGGCCGCTTCGGCAATCAGCGCGATGTAACGGCCCACCTGCTCTCGCACATGCCTGGTCAGGTCGGTCAGGGCAGCGGGATCAGCAGGTTCATCCATCGGGAAAACCTCAACCTCGCCGCGCAGATAGGGTTGATCGTGCAGCAGACGCCGGATTCGGAACCGCTCTGTGCCCACCGTCACGATATTCATGGCTCCATCTGGCAAATGGGAGCTTTCTATGATGCGCGCGACTGTGCCCACTGAGTGCGGCTCCGCGGTCTCGCCAACCTCCGCGCCGCGTTGGATGAGCGCCACTCCGAACGACGAATCGTCGGCCAGGCAGCGACGGATCATCAGTCGGTAGCGGTCTTCAAAGATATGGAGGGGCAACACCTGGCCTGGAAACAGTACCGTGTTCAGGGGGAACAACGGTAGCTCAATGGTATCAATCGCTTCGTCCATGGTATATCTCCACGACAGGTTCCGGCTGCGCCCTCAAGCCCGACCGTACACCGGGATCGCGGCGCCATTGATCGCCGAAGCCTCTTCACTGCATAGAAAACGAACCGCAGCTCTATTGTACACCCAAGTGCCCCTTTGTCTGAATTGCCGTGGAAAGGGGTCGCCGTGTCAGTGAGTCGTTAAATACAGTCCGGGGAGTAGGGCCATGAGCCCCTGCTCCCCGGACTGCCCCGATGGATCAAGCCTAACCGCTACTCAACGCTGCCGGCAGCCAACCTCAAACCGCGCAAATCACGAAGCTCGATCTTGCGATATCCCAACTCGACCAACCCCTCATCCTTGAAGCTACGCAGAATGGCGCTGATGGTCTCTCTATAGGTTCCCAGCATATCGGCCAAAGCCTGGTGGCTCGTGCCGCGGATCGCGTGCCCTCCGTTGGCAAGTTCCAGCAACAACCCTGCCAATCGCTCAGGCAACCGTTTGTACGCGACCTCTTCCATCCGGTCCTCCACCTGTGCCAGCCGCTGGCCGACTGTTTGGAGCAGGCCCCAGCTCAACGCGGGATAACGAAGGGTCACTGCCTGAGCATGGGGCGCTGGCACCATCCAGATGATACAGTCGGTTAGCGCGACCGCCTTCACCGCGGGGGCCGCCGCACTCACGAGCGCCCCCTCGCCGAACATGGCCCCGGGACCTAGAGTCGCGATCGCCAGGCGGCGACCGTTCGGACCCTCCCGCACCAATTGGACGCGCCCCTTCATCAGGGTAAACAGATTGCTGCGTAAGGCATTCGGATCAGCAGCCGTCTGCCCGGCACGGAAAGAATGCGCCACCATGAACTGCTTCAGTTCTGGATCGTCTTCGCGGAGCTCGATCATGATTTCCGGAACAGACCGTTGTTTTCCCCGGTAGTTCATTTCGCTTTCCCCCTCTGGGCTTGCGACCCATTTTAGCTATTTCAATCATCATTATATACAAAAATCTCGCGTTGTCAATACTTTGTCAAATGAGTTCGCGTATTTTTAAGGTGCGCACTCGGGACGGCGGCTCGCTCGGCCCAAGCTAGGATCGATTGAGCGAGGTGATGAGGCTCCGCGCGCTGGCGGCGAAGAGGGTCCCTGGGAAGAGATCGCGCAGTTCGGGGTGCTGGTTGAACGCGCGACCACCGACCGCAAGGCGCGAGTGCAGCCCCTCGAGTGCGTTTATCGCTTTACCGATGGGGACCAGGGCCATGGCGCTCTCACGGGTGGTGGCCGACATGCAAACCAGGTCTGGGCGGAGGCGTGCGATCTCTTGCATGAGATGGTCAGCGGGCACGTTCTGGCCCAGGTAAATCACACGCCATCCGTGTCGCCGGAGGGCAAGGGCGACGAGCAGGGTGCCTACATCGTGCCATTCGGACGGAGCCGAACCGACGATGGCCAAAGGCCCTGCCGCAGGCTGATCATACGCCTGAAACACTGATGTGAGCCGCCGCTTGAGGAAAGCCGTGGCGAAATGCTCTTGGACGATCGTAGCTTCTGCTCGATGCCATCGTTCGCCGATCTCCGCCAGCGTCGGCGCCACCATCTCCTCGGCTACGGTCTCTACAGGGAAGAGCGCAAAGGCCTCGCCCAACACGGCCTCCGCGGCAGCTTCCTGGAAGGAAAGCAGAGCTGTCACGAGGTCTGCTACAATCGCGTCTTTACCACGAGCCTCGTCGGCCGGCAAAGCGCCTGGCGCGCCATGCAACGCGCCCAACGACATCTCCAGCTCAGGTTCTTCACCGGCCTGGTGGTGCAGATCGAGGATGGCCGCCGCGCGACTGATGGCAACCCCAGCATCTACCTGGTTCTTCAGCCACAGCAGCGTTGCGATGTCACGCTCGGAGTAGAGTCGATACCCACCGTCGCTGCGCCCCGGCGCTAGAACGCCATACCTGCGCTCCCAGGCGCGCAGCGTGGCCGGCGTGACCCCAGTCACTTGAACCACAGTCCTGATCGTGTACACAGGAGTATGGTTATAAGGACTCAATCGAGACGAGCCTGGCATCGCCGGGTCTCCTGCAATTCGCGTTGCCTCTCTAAGGCAGTGCCTCAGGCGGGCAACGCATCAACAATCCGCTCGGCGGCGGCCAGCAGATCGAGCGCCGCATCGAAGACGGCCAGACCCCCTTGATCGGCCGCCAGTGCCGCGGTGGAGAAAGGCAGGCTCCCCAGGAACGGAATGCCCGGCGCGTGTTGGCGGACGAAGTCCTCATCCTGTGGCCCGCGCGCCTTATTGGCGACGAGGTAGATCCTCTTGATGCCGATTTCGGAGGCCAGGTAGCGGATCTGTTCCGCGGTCCCAAGGCTCCGCAATCCCGGTTCGACCACGATGATGAACGCGTCGACGGCGCCCGCCGTGCCACGGCCCAGGTGTTCCACTCCGGCTTCCATATCCAGGATCAAGGTCTGGTTCCTGCGCAAGAGCAGGTGGGTCACCAGGGCCTTCAGCAGCGCGTTCTCGGGGCAGAGGCAGCCGGCGCCGCCGCCTCGCACCGTGCCCAACCTGAGCAAACGCACGCCACGCTGCGTGATGCTGAAGCTTTCTGGGATGTCGTCGACCTTCGGGTTGAGCTTGAACCAGCCTCCCACCGTTCCTGGCTGTGCGCCCGTGCGCTCGTAGATGAGTGACTCCATCTCAGCGATGGGCTTTAGCTCGGCATCCATACCAGCCGTCAAGCCGAAAGCCAGCCCCAGATTGCCAGCGGGATCCGCGTCGATGGCGATCACGTCCAGCCCCCGCTGCACGTACACATACGAAAGCAGGGCGGTCAGCGTGGTCTTGCCGACCCCACCCTTGCCCGTGATAGCAATCTTTGGCATGCGTGCCTTCTTCTCTCCTCCAGTTGCTGGGGCCGTTCAGCGACGCGAAAACCGCCCTTGTGCCCTGGCCTCAAAAGAGTGTACAATACCTGTCAAGGGTATGCAAGCCTGCCCGGGCCGGTGACTGTGTGCTTCAATTCCTTTGCAGGATACCATGCTGGGCGATCCAGGTAAGAGCGCTTGCATACAGTTGGCGCGGCGCTACCTATAATCAGCCTTTGTGTGTGCGAGGAGAAGTAAGTGGACCGCTTCGTCGCTACCGAAACCCTGGTCATTGAGCTTTTGCTCATTGCCTCATTGGTCGCTATCGCGGTGCGCCGGCTGCGCATCCCATACACGGTGGCCCTGGTTGTGGTCGGGCTGCTGCTCACAACGCAGCAGCGGCAGGAGCTCAACCTGACGCCGGAACTGATCCTGGCACTTCTTGTGCCGCCACTGGTTTTTGAGGCGGCCTTCCACCTCAACATCGTCCAGCTTCAGCGTAACCTGCCGAGGATTCTGTTGCTGGCTATCCCCGGCGTCCTTATCGGCACACTGCTTGTGGGTGGGTTGGTGAGTGTGACTACACCCTTAGGCGTGCCTGCGGCCATGATCTTCGGGGCGCTCGTCGCCGCCACCGATCCGGTGGCGGTGGTCGCGCTCTTTCGCGTGCTCGGTGTGCCGAGACGCCTGGCCCTTCTCATCGAGGGTGAGAGCCTGCTCAATGACGGCACCGCCATCATGGCATTCAACCTGGTGTTGGCGGCGGCGATCACCGGCCGATGGAACCTGTTTGTTGGGGTCCTGGATTTCGCGCGGATGGCTGCCGGAGGTCTCGCCGTTGGCCTGCTTTCTGGGTGGCTGGTCGCTCGCCTGATTGCGCGGATTGACGACTATCTGATCGAGACGACACTGACCACCGTGCTGGCCTTCGGGTCCTACCTGGTAGCGGAGCGGCTGCACGTCAGTGGCGTTCTGGCGGTGGTCGCGGCCGGCCTGGTCAACGGCAATCTCGGCCCCCAGGGCATGAGCCCCACCACGCGGATTGTTCTGTTCAACTACTGGGAAAACGCGGCCTTCCTGGCCAACTCCTTCGTGTTCCTGTTGATCGGCCTTCAGGTCAATATCCCTACGCTGGTCGCGTCCTGGCAACCTGTATTGTGGGCCATCCTGGCGGTTCTGGTTGCGCGTGCGGTGGTCATCTACGCTTTGGGGTGGGTCGCCAACCGCTTCAGCGATCCAATCCCATGGAGTTGGCTGCATGTGCTGAACTGGGGCGGATTGCGGGGTGCCATCGTCCTGGCGTTGGCCTTGAGCCTGCCCGCGTCCCTCGGCGCCGATGGAGATCTGATCCAGGTGATGGCGTTCGGTGTGGTGCTGTTCACGCTGCTGGTACAGAGCACCACCATGAAACCGCTCTTGCGCTGGCTACACGTCGTCGTGCGCGACCCGGTTCAGGTCGAATATGAAATGCGCCACGCGCGCATGATGGCCTTTCGCGCTGCTGCGATGCACCTGGACAGGATGCACCGGGATGGCTTTCTCTCGCAGCCGGCCTGGGAGGGCCTCAAACCTGAACTGCTGGCCCAGGCCGAAGGTATGGCGGTAGAGGTACGAGAACTCCAGCGCAACCATCCGGAACTGGCAGCTGAGGAATTGTTAAGCGCCCGGCGGGAGTTGTTTCGGGCCCAGCGTGCCGCCTTGCTGGGTCTGCAGCGCGACGGCGTCATCTCGGACGAAGTTCTTGAGAAACTGGTGGCCGAGGTTGATGCTGAGATGGCAGGTGAAGGAGGCGCCGAGACGGATGGTGAGGGCACTGCAGCCGAAGGTGAGGCGGCGCTGGAATCGTAGCAACCATGTGGGCATAGCGGGGAAAGCAGGGTATACTGTCGTCATCGTTTCTCATAGGGGGCCGTCAGGCCATATTGTACACGGAGATCACAACGTTGACGCGCGAACAGATTATCAAGCTGACCAGCCTCAGCTCGTGCGCGGGCTGAGCGTCTAAGCTGCCGCCGGAGCAGCTAGCGCAGGTCCTGCGCTCGCTTGGGGGGCTTTTCCCACCCGAACAATTCCCAAACCTCCTGGTAGGGCTGGGCGATATCGATGACGCGGCCGTCTACCGGCTCAATGATGAGCAGGCGTTGATCGTGACGACGGACTTCTTCACGCCGATCGTCGATACCCCGTATGAATATGGAGCGATTGCCGCAGCCAACGCCATGAGCGACGTCTACGCCATGGGCGGCGAGGTGTTGTTCGCGCTCAACATCGCCGCATTCCCACCGGATCTGCCGGCCGATCTGCTGGCAGACATCTTGCGTGGTGGCGCTGACGTGGTGCGCTCTGTCGGCGCAGCCATCGCGGGGGGACATACCATCCAGGACAAGGAGCCGAAGTACGGCCTCGCGGTGACCGGCATGGTTCACCCGCAGCACATCCTGATCAAGGGCGGCGCGCGGCCGGGCGACGGTCTGGTGCTGACCAAGCCGTTAGGCACGGGCACCATTACCACCGCATTGAAGCGCGGGGTCGTAGCCCAGGCGCACCTGGATGCCGCGGTAGCCAGCATGACGCGCCTTAACCGGGTGGCTGCACAGGCCGCGCAGGCCACCGGAGTGCGTGGAGCTACCGATATCACCGGCTTTGGCCTCATAGGCCATGGATGCGAGATGGCCCAGGCAAGCGGCGCGCGCTTTCGCTTCCGCTTCGATGCTCTCCCCTGGCTGCCGGGGGCGCTTGACTACGCTCAGGCGTGGGTATTCCCGGGTGGTGCGCACAACAACCAGGCTTTCTACGATTGTCTGGTGACTTATTCCCGCGCGCTTGCAGATTGGCAACGGTTGCTGCTCCACGATCCGCAGACGTCTGGTGGATTGCTTGTGGCGGTACCAGAGGGACGTATCGACGCGTTCCTTGCCTTCTGTAGGGACCGTGATCAGTCGGGCTGGCTGATCGGTGAGGTGTTGGAGGGCGCGGGGATCGAGATCGCCTGAGGCGAGCCCGATGGCTCGTCATCCGTAGAGACAACCGGCATGACGTCAAAGCGAAAGCGGCTGCGAAAACGCCTCAGCACGCGCAAGATGGGTGCGCTGAAAAGCAGCAGGAGCAGGGCGTTGCCTATGGCTCGTGCCAGATCCCAAACGAGCGAAGTCGCCACGTAAAACACCAGGTAGTTCCTCAGTGTCTCCCACACGGGCATTCCGGGCTGCCAGCCTTCGCCTGGCTTGGATGTGCCTGCCAGGAAAGGCCAGAACCACACATTCATGATGGCGCCGAAGATCAGCCCCAGCGCCCCTCCCCACACCGCCAACATCACCCGCTCCCATTGCCGATGGTGCCTGAACTCCGGTAGCCAACCGGAGAGCATCCCCACCCAGCCGGTGGCGAACATCTGATAGGGCAGCCACGGTCCCACCCCACCGCCGATCAGCGCGGAGACCAGAAGCGAAAGCGCTCCGAGCAGGAAGCCGAAGGCAGACCCATAGCAGTAGCCAGCCAGGATGGGAAGCAGGAAAACCGCCGAGAAGCCGGCCGGTCCGGGCACCGTTCGCAACACCGCGTTGACCGCGGTCAGGATCCCCAGGATAGCGATCAGCTTGCTGGTCATCTGCTGTGAGGTGAGATTGGCGAACACGGCCGCCAGGCAGAGCAACACCAGCAGGACGAATAGCAGCGGGGCATCGGCCCCATGCGCCACACCTGCACTTGCGCCTGAGCGCAGCGCAGGTGCAAGTGTCATCCCGGTGGAGGAGATGGCGGGCAGAAAGAAGGGATAGAGAAACGCGCCGAGCCCGAGCGCGCTTGCTACGACGAGGGTAGCACCAGACAGCAATCGCGTCAGGCGAAGAGGTGCAAGCGCCACGAGCCGCGCAGGTGGGGGCACTTCTTTCGTCATTCTTCGCTTCTGGCAGCGTTGGTGCCGCGTGCCAGCGCCCGCAGCACATCGTCTACGACCAGGTACCGGGGATCGCGGAATAGCTTGTTGATCTGTGAGGCGAACACCTGCGAATTACTCATCACCGCGCGCGCCGGTCCATCCACCACAACCTGCCCCTCTGCCAACAGCACCACCCGATCCGCGCAGGAAGCCGCCAATTCCACGTCGTGTGTGGCCATGACGATGGCCCGCCCTTCGCGCTTCAGGCCCAGCAAGAGCTCCGCCAGGGCATGTTTCTGCGCGTAGTCGAGGCCGCGCGTCGGCTCATCGAGCAGGATAACGTCGGGGTTAGCTACGAGAATCGCGGCCAGAGCCGCGCGTTGCCGCTCTCCGCCGCTGAGGTCGCGCGGGTCCCGTGCTGCGACGCTTTCCAGCCCCAACCGCTGCAGCAGCGCGCTCGATCCCTCTGGATCCGCTGTCAGTCCATGCCCTCTCCTGGTGAAGGCCAGCTCCGCTGCCAGCGTATCGTTAAACAGAAGCGAACCGGGGTCTTGCGGCACATAGCCCACCATGCGGATGAGCTCACCCAGGTCCGCGCGGCGCGTGTCAAGCCCACCTACGGTCACCTGGCCTTGTTGCGGCTTGAGGAGGCCCACGATCAGGCGTAAGAGGGTGCTCTTCCCCGATCCGTTCCGGCCCATTACCGCTACGAACTCGCCGGGGCGCACCTCCAGGTTAATCCCCCTCAAGGCCTGATGACCCTCATATCCAAAGTGCAGCCCGCGCACGGCGACAATCGGGGGCTGCCCGCCGTTCGACGGCGATGGGGAACCGTTTTGGCGGTTCTCGGAGCCGGCCAGCCGACCGGCCAGCTTCCTTGCGTGGGTGCGCCCCTCCTTGATCGTGAGAGGCAGGGGGTGCCAGCCCAGCCGCCTGCCGAGATCGATCAGAGGCGGCACCAACGGCAAGATGGCGGCGACCTCACGGGCGCTGCCCAGCACGGGCGGGGCGCCGAGGCTGGGCAGGTAGAGCACTCGATCTGCATACTGCACGACCCGCTCCAGCCGGTGCTCGCTGAGGATGATCGTGAGGCCCAGATCCTCGTTGAGGTGGCGCAGCGCGACCAACACTTCCTCCGCCGCCTGGGGATCCAGTTGGGAAGTCGGCTCGTCTAGCACCAATACCTCCGGCTGCAGGGCGAGCACGGAGGCGATGGCCACGCGCTGTTTCTCACCGCCCGAGAGTGTGCTGATGCGCCGGTTGCGCAGGTGTGCGATGGTGAGCTGATCCAAAACCTCTTCGACGCGCTTGCGCATCGTGGTCTCGGGCAGGGCGAAATTCTCCATGGCGAAAGCCAGCTCGTCCTCCACGGTGTCCACCACAAACTGCGCCTCTGGGTCCTGGAAGACAAACCCCACCAGGTCAGCCATGCCGCGCGGCGCCAGCTTCACAGGATCCCGCCCGAAAACCTCGGCACGGCCTGCCCACCGGCCGCCATAGAAGTGCGGCACCAACCCGTTCAGGCTTCGGAGCAGCGTAGATTTGCCCGAACCGGATGGCCCGACGACCAGCACAAGCTCGCCCGGCTCGAAGGCGACCGAGAAATCCGACAACGCCGGCATTGGCTGGTCGGGATAGGAGTAAGTAACGCGGTCAAGACGGATCACCGGAGTGCTTCTTTCGCTGGCCGCAAGAGCAGGCCAGGTATGGCTAACAGCATGATGGCCAGTCCTGCGACGGGCTGAAAGGCCGGCCACGGAGAGTACGGAGGGTATGGATAGAAGAACAGCCACTCACCATGCCCCAACCACGCGATGACCCAGATCAGCACGGCAACCAGGCTGGCGGCCATCACAACGCGATCGCTCCTGCCCCATGCCCAGCGGCGGTAGCGGCTGCGCTTGACCCGTCGCCCCTGGTCCCAGAAGCTCCAGATCAGTGCCAGCGCTCCGGCCCCTACCAGCAGGGCGTTTAGCAACTGCTGTTGGGGCCAAAAGCCGGATCCTGCCGCGCCCACCCCCAGCGCGGCCAGCCCGCCCAGTAAGGCCAATTGGTCGGCCGCTTGGACAGTAGCATCGGTGGGGCTGGCATGCCCACCGAACCCTCTCGCTTCCATCGATTCGGCCAGTTGCATGGCCCGTTCCAGCGCGGTTACCAACAGCGGCATTATCAGCGGCAGAAGGTCTCGAATGCTGCGGACTCGATGGCCGCGCACTTGTTGCACCTCACGGATCTCCTGCCATGACGCCACCATCTGCGGAACAAAGGCGACGGCAATCGCGGAGACAATGCCAGCCTGGTAGACAAAACCCGGCGCCATCCGGAGGAGGCGCGCCTGGTCGACTGCGACATTGAAAACGGCGAAAACCAGCAGCAGGGTCATCAGAGATAGGCCACTCACAATCCCGTAGATCAATGCCTCGCCTGTGATCGGCCCGCCGATCACAGGCCACGCCGCCGGCAACCAAAAGAGCACGAGCGTGCCGTAATGGGCCGTGAGCGCAGTGAACGGAATCGTGATCAGCCACACCAGGGCGCCCAGCCGGACGAGCGCCCGCCAGCTCCGTGCCACCGGGCTTCTTCGCCCGAGGGCGCTGAAATCCACTGCTGCCGCCAGCAACACCAGGATCAGATAGAGCGGATTGCGAGTGGTTAGAGCCGGCAGAGCGGCGGCCGCCAGCCATGTGGTCCAGACTACCGGGTGAAACGTATCGTCAGACTGCAAGTTTGCCCACCCTCGTGGGATCACTTCCTGGGTTCTGTTGTCGATGCGGCTTGCCTGCGCCGCACTGCCCAGGCGCCGGCCAAGAGCAGGATGGCGGCCATGATCAGGAAGGCCGCATAGCCCATAAGCAAGCCGGGTCGGAATGTGCGGTCGTAGCTTCCAGCAGCCGTTGCAGCGCCATCCCTGCTGCCCTCCACTCTCGGCCCCGTGGACATCGCCCCCTCCTCCTGTTGGCCGAGCACGACCTGCGCCAGCAGGATCGGTGTGGGGGTCGGGTAGCCGCCGGTATCCAGTTGGCGCCGGGGTTCTGCCGTTGCGATCACGACAGGCGTGGGTTGAGAGGCGAGCAGCCCGGCCAGGGTATCGGGCGCTGCAATGGCTCCCGCCAGCGCCGCCGCCGGGTTGGTTGTGGCTTGTGACGTAAGTGTCGCCTGGGCAGGGGCCATCCCGAGGAGCGATGCCGTCCCGGCCAACGCCGGCGTGTTCGCAACGAGCGCGGTAGTGTCGGCCTGGGGCGTAGAGTCTTGCGCTGGCCTTTGCGTCGGGCTTTGCACCGGCTGAGGCGGCCTGGTGCTCGCCGCCATCGCGGCGGTGACCGTGGGCGTCGCTGCCGATGCCGTCACATTCACTGCAACTTCACGCGTGAAGGTGCCGGCCGGATTTGTGGCGCTCAGGGTATAGCGTTGTGTGGTCGCGGGACACACTTCCTTTCGGTCCTGTGCCAGCACGCCGGTCCCGTTCAGCGTCACCTGGGTGGCATTGAAGATCGCCCACCTCAAGACCGTGCAACTGCCCGGATTCAGCATATTCTGGTCGGCCTCGAATGTACCGTCGGGAGGTGATGATTGCTGTGATGCAGGCGCGGTCCAGATGGCGGTGGCGGTGGCGGTACTGGTCGGAGTGGCTGTTGCGCCGCAGACCTGGTCAAAGCTCACCAGGGGAGGTTCTGTGCCCGTGCTGAAATTGCCCGGCCCCCATGACCAGCCTTCCAAAGCGCCATTGGCGACGTCATAGAGACTCGCGCCGACCGAGGAGTATTCCCACTGGCCGTTGCTCCAATGGTAGTAAGCCCAATATTCGCATTGAGCGCCAAAGCATTGGCAGAAGCACGATTCCTGGGGAAAGGCGCATCCCGAACCGTTGATGCTGCATACGACGCCGCCCTGGCCCGAGCTCGTATCGATAACCGCGTTCAGACCAGAGCGGCGAAGGAGCTCCTCGCCTGTGATAGATGCTTCGCTGAACGTCACGCATCGGGCGTCGTGGCTGCCGTCGCCATAGCGCACGACGAGGCCAGCGCGGTTGCCCGGCGCCTGAGCCGTGGCCGAAGCCATCCCCAGCGCGGTAACGATAACGAGTATACCTATCAGAAATGCGATACGGCGCATCGTCACGGTGTGGCTGCCTCTCGATGGGGGCCGGGCGCCAGGAGCGTAGGCCGGCCTGCGTCCGCGCTCATCGCGGATCAGCGAGCCCTTCTTCGATAGAGATAGCCTACCAGTCCCGAAATGCCGCCTGCGAACAGCATGATCGTGGCGGGCTCAGGCACGGCAACGGGTTTGGGGGATGTCTCATCCACGATCTGTTGGTAGGTGCGCGCCGGCGGCTGGGTGGTGGGATTATAATTGGCGTCTACCCCGCTCCAGGCAAACCCTTCCACCGCATGGTCGGCTGGCACGAAGGAGCCTGCACCCTCCTGCGCCACCACCCATTTCCCGGTGGCATCATCCCGATGGAAGTAGGCCCAATAGTGCGCCGCATCGCAGAAACAGTTCGTCACGGGACAGCCGGTGTTGTTGATGCTGCAAATCGCCGGCCCATATTGGGTGCTTTCGCTGACGACCTTAAGGTTGGCCGCCAGGAGGATGTCGAAGGTTGTCGCCGTTGACGGCGCCTTGACGATCTCTGTATGGACGCTGCCATCGGGGAACGCAACGACCAGGCCCACCTTTATGGTCGCCGGGGTATCAGCCGCGACGCTTGCGGCGAGAAGCGCCAGCATGATCAGCGCCAGCACTGCGGCAATGACGGTACGACGGTTCACTGTGTCCTCCTGTGTGATGGAATTGTGACTTCGGCGGCGCCCCCGCCTGGGGCAAGACGTACGACGGTTCACTGTGTCCTCCTGTGTGATGGAATCGCCTACGGCATACGCAACAGCGATGGCAGGTAGACCGGCCTGCAGACCGCAGGCGGGGCCAACGGTCGTGCCAATGCCGTGAGGCTATCCAGGGTTGCCATGAGGCGCGATTCCTCTTTGTCCGTCTGTTGGATGTAAACGAACGCGCCGCTCGACTCCTGAAAGCTCAGCAGTCTCTGGAGCGCGCCTACGCCGCTCTTCTGGAACTGGGGGCCATCGGGGTCGACCCCGATGGCTCTCAGCCCGCCTACCGCCAGGGCAGTCGAGTTGGCGTTTGGCGGGTTTGCGTTTGGTGGTGGGCACACGCCCCACCCGCCGGAGCTGAGCTGTGCCGCGGCCAGAAAGGAAGTCACGCGCGGGTAGGCGGACGCGCACCGTACCCCCGCGTTGCCCGCCAAGAGTTGCATCACCCGCCCCGTGCTGTCTATGTCGCTCACGGTGCCGCTAAAGCTCCAGAACCACCCACCGTCGGGTAGCTGCGCGCCGAAGAGAGCGCTGAGCGCCGCGTCGGGCACGGCTACCCCGGATCGCAGCAACCCTTCCACCGCCAGCGTGTGGCCGTAGAGTGTTGTGCCGCTCTGATACCGCCCGGTCGCCGCATCGTATTTGTTCCGGATAATCGCAATCAAGTCCATCCCGCCGAACGATCGGGGATCGCCGCCGGCCAGCGCCACCGCGCGTGCCACGCGCCCTGCCCGGCCCGCGTCATTGCACACCCCTATAGGACAGACGTACCCCGATGCCAGGCCGGCTAACCCGTCCAAGGCCGTGTGTCCGTTTGCCGTCCAGGCTGCCCCGGCAGGGTTCTCTCCGCTCAGGACCAAGGCGTACACCGCGTCCGCAGTGACGCTGGCGCCGCCGAAGCTGCCGTCCGCCAACTGCTTCGTATGCAGCCACGCCACGGCTTTCCCAATCGCATCCTGCAC
>Ga0315289_10001552_pt1 | contig 35817 bp, 21 predicted proteins | sample YL17G11_40_MG_FD_203452 | JGI IMG/M metagenome (GOLD analysis project Ga0315289, IMG submission 203452) | Sediment microbial communities from Yellowstone Lake, YNP, Wyoming, USA - YL17G11_40 | ecosystem: Environmental > Aquatic > Freshwater > Lake > Sediment | place: USA: Wyoming | collected...
CATGCGCAAGGTGCTTCTCCACGGAGCTAAACGGTAGGTTGCTCCTAAAGCTAGAAATCCTAGCTAAGGGACGTATCGTGCGGAGTGGAGAAAACTTTAGGTTGGAGGCCTTGGTTTGTGGCTAAGCCTGGTGTTTTCAATTGGTTGCGAGGCGAGTCGGCGGGGGTGCCAATGCCACTTTCGGACAGTTTCTAAGCTTTAAGGGCATGAAGCCCGTCGCCAAGGTCGATGACCTCGATGCTGCAGGTATATCGGTGGGCGAGCTGTGATTGATTGAACTTGTCTGCCGTGGACTTTTCAATTTGAGACCGCTCTTCAGGGGATAACGATTTAAATTTGACCTCTGTTACTGTGAGCTTGTTGCCATCTGCATCGGCGTAGCGAACAGCGTCGAACTCTAGGCCAGATTCCCAATATCTTGCCGCGTGAGGAAAAAGACCCCTATAGTCCTGCTCAAACATTTTAGACGCGTGATCGAGAATAATCTTTCGTTTTGCTTCCGCTGTATAATGGGCCCAGCGCGACCTATGGGGCGAAAAGCAGCCGTACCAGAAGGCAAGACAGTGGTCGTAAATCTTATACAGCGAGCGCTTAGTGCTGCGGGTGCTTTCGCCAAACGGTGTTTCGCGCTGCAGCAGCGACGCGTCCCTTAGGAGTTGCAGCGGACCTGACAAAGAAGTTTGTTTTGCCGACATTCTTGCAGCAATTTCTGATGGGCGGTTTGCGCCGCGGCCGACTAGTTCTAGGATGGACTTGGCCTGGTCTCCGACGATATTCTCGTCTTTGAGCAACCGTTCTGGTTCATTCTCGAGGCGCGACCCCACCTCGAAGTACAGGGTGTCGGCAAGCTGCAGCACCGACGACTTTTTATCGATATAATCCCAATACTTTGGAACTCCTCCAACCATGGAATAGCGCAAGTAACTGTCCAAGTCGGTCGGATCTAAGTCGATTTTGATGCAGAAGTATTTGTAGCCCATCGGCTTTACATGAATAATCTCGCCGGCGCGCTCAAAGAGGGGCGCTCTGCCGTTGAGAAAAATGTCGTGCATCAACGTCTGTGAGGAGCCGAGGAGGATCAAATTAATGTTGGCAGGGCAGTCGTGATCCAACCACTTTTGTAGACGCGATGGCAGTGATGGTGAGGTTCGGACCAAATAAGGAAACTCATCGATCATCACGACGCACTTGCGCCGTACGGTCGTGAGCAATGCTAGGAACTCAACCCAGTTTGTCAGAGTCACGCTTGGTAGCAGATCGCCCAAGTCAGCACAAAGCTGCGATACCTGTAGCGACTCAGCGCCTTCGATAGCCTGGCTGTAGAAAACGGAATCGGCTGACATGTGTTGCCGCGCAAATTCCATGACAAGGGCTGTTTTGCCAACACGCCTGCGGCCAAATAGAACTGTGAGCTTGCTTCGCTTGCGCGCGAGTTTCTCTAACTCACTGGTTCTATTTATAAATTCCATCTACGCCGCTCACAATAATAATTGTTACTAACAATTATTATTGTGAGGCATAATTAGATCCAGCGCTATCATTTTGACCGCGAGGCTGGCTTCAGGGAGCAAGCCCCACAGTCCGCCCAGCAAAGCCCCCAGCGTCAAAGTACCAGGTTGAACCAACTTCCTGACGATTTAGAATCGTCACCTTGCCGCTGCCTTCAGCCGGGCGTGAGCGTAGCGTCTTAGTCTGCGCTGCGACTTCGTTCGGGCCGCCGTTGAGCGCCTCGACGAGGACCCGTCCTGATAACTTGCCCTTGCTCGGCAGACGCAGGCCGAGGATATGCGCGATGGTGACCGCAACGTCGGCATTGCTCGCAGGACTGTGATCGACAAAGCTGGTTTTGAAATCGGGTCCGTAGGCGATCATGGTGTTGAAGGTATCGCCGCGGCCGAAACCGCCGTGCATCCCTTGTCCTTGTTGCAGCGCCGTGTCGCAGATATCCACCTGGCTCTGCGCTGGATTGGATGGGTCCGTGGCGAAGGAGCGAAAATTGACGACGATGGACGGCAGCGGCAAGCGCCCTGAGCCGACCAAGTTGATCGCCGACAACGGTAAAGCTCCGGGAAGTTCGCCTAGGCTATCGTCGGTGAAGAGTCCGCTGACGTAGTCCTGGGAGGCCAGGAAGGTGACGATCTTCTTCGCTAGTTTGGCGTCGTGGCCCGGCAGGTAGATCAGGTCGGAGCCGCCGTTGACAGCGATAATGACTTGGGCGTCAGTGCTGCCGTTGGTCTTGCCAGTACCACCGATCAAGGCATTGCCGGCGCTAAGGTGGTGCGCGACGGTCTTCGATGCTTTGGTCAACGTGGGATCGACGCGCTTGTAGGTCGTGGTCTTGCCCGAGGTGACCTGGACCTCCGGGTCAAAGATCGGCAAGGCGAGGGCATGGGCGATATCGATGGCCAGAAATCCGAGGGGTAGAAAGCCTGTGGCGACGTTTTGTTTTCCGTGGTCATCGCGGTGGATCAGGGTCTGCGCGTACGAACCTTTGACCACCTCGCCCTTTAGACCCAGGTCGTGGCGGCTGATGGTCGAAAAACCATGGTCGGAGGTGATAAACAGGTCGGTGTTTTTAGAGGCGTCTGGGTGCGCGTCGAGATAAGCGAGGATCTGCTGCAGATTGGCATCGACGTTGCGGACGGCGGCCTTGCTGGTTGGGCCATTGATACCAGGAACGACCGTGCCAAGGCTGTCGCCTTGATTGTGCTGCGATCCGTCTGGGTCGCGCGACCAGTAGACCAGGCCGAAGGGCGCTGCGTTACTTTGGAACAGCGGTAAAATGGACTTGGTGACTGCGTCGGCGAAGTACTGCTGCTGCACGACGTTTGCTGCCGTGGTGCCAGGTGTTTGGAGGTTGCCGAGAAAACCATTGTCGCCGCTTGATCCTGGTGCTGAGCCGTTGTTGCGTTTAGGCGCGCTGGTACCCAGCTTGGCAGCGACCAGGCTATGCTGCAGGCGCGGTGGTATGGGAAGCCCATCGGCGCTTCCTGTGGCATCGTCGATGATGATGGTTGCACTTGGCGCTTGGCCCTTGGCTAAGCCCTCGCTTTGCGTGACATCCTGGAGCAGGACGGGACCGATTTTGCCGACCGCGGCGGTCTGGTAGCCGGCTGCTCGGGCGATCGATAGCAAGCTGTCCTCGCTGAGAAAGTTGCCGCCGAAGTGTTCGTCGAGGTCGGCTAGGACGGGATCGGTCTCAATAAAAGGGACCATCGTCGCCGCCGGTTTTTTGCTGAAGCTGCCCGAGCTAAAGGTCCTATAGCCAACGTAGAGCATGTTGGCAAAGTCGCCGGTGTCGCCAAGATAGTGCCCAGTCGCGATGGAGGAGGCGTTGGCCGTGGTGAAGGTTGGGTAGAGCGAGTGTGAATTGCGAAACGACACACCTTGCTCACGGAGCCTGGTCAGAGTTGGCGCGAGTTCTTTGGTCACGGATCCAGGCCTAAGACCGTCGGCGACAAAGATGATGAAGTTGCGTCGCGGCTTTACACCGACACGTTCCTCTTTGGGTTCAGGACTCTTATCAGGAGTGGTGCAGCCTGTGGCGAGCATCGCGCTGATCATGATGAGCTGTGAGGCGAGCCTGAGCCTGAGCATAGGGGATCCTTGATGACCGTTGTTGTGTCGAAACTGCAAACAGAACATAGCTATACGACCGCGTGTTCATAACAAAGACTGGTTTTGTTGTCACGTCGGTCGGCGGGCTTTATCGTAAATTTACAGGTAAAGGACGCCCTAGTGGAAGGCTTCTCGCAGCATTTGAAAGGTATAGATGCCGGTGCTATGCCCATCGCTAAACTGCACTTTCAAGGCATATGAGCCCACCGACTCAATCTTGACCGGCCTGACACTATCGGCGACATCCTCGGGCTTAAGGCGCTGCGCCCTCGTCCACTCGTCGATGCAGACAGCACAAGGGCAACGGCGCCGCAGTTCGACGACGTCGATCTTATGTTTGCGGCCGTCGGTCCAAAGGACGCCGAGGGTTCGCTCGTCGACCTGACTGATATCTTTCACTCTGATGTAGCTCATGCGAGGTCCTTTTTTGGCTCAATGCTTCCATTCGAGGACAAATTGGTTCAGGGCGCCGGAGTCGACGCTGTTGAGGATCGACAGCTGCTGCGCGACGGCACCAGCGGCACCGCTATAGGCCTTGGCCGCAGGCGAGTCTGGCAGGCTTTGGACTTGCACTGAGCCTTCGTCGCCACCGACGACGACTCTGGGGTCGAGTGGAATGCCGCCGAGGAAGGCGACTCCGTACTCGCGGGCGAGGCGTTCGCCACCACCGCTGCGGAAAATCTCGTGCTTCTTGTCGCAACCGTCGCAGACGAAATAACTCATCGTTTCGATCACGCCCAGGACCGGTACCTTAAGCGTTTTGAACATGCTGATCGCTTTGCGTACGTCGATCAGCGACACCTCCTGGGGCGTCGTGACGATCACGGCACCGGTGACCGGCGCGGTCTGCGAGATCGTGAGCTGGATGTCGCCCGTGCCAGGTGGGTAGTCGATGATCAAGTAATCGAGTTCGCCCCATTGTACTTGGGTGAGAAACTGTTTTACGACATTGCCGGCCATCGGCCCGCGCAGGATGGTGGCTTCGCCAGGTTGAGAAAACATGCCGGCAGAGAGGACCTTCACGCCGTGCGATTCGGGTGGCACGATGACGTTAGGTCCAGCGTCGTGTGCGGGTTTGGTGATGCGCACCATGCGTGGCACAGACGGGCCGTAAACATCCGCGTCGAGCAGACCAACCTTAGAGCCGGCCTTGGCTAAGGCAAAGGCCAAATTGACCGCCGTGGTGGACTTGCCGACGCCGCCCTTACCACTGGCGACGGCGATGATATTCTTGACGTGCTGCAGGGACGGATTGGTCGCCGCTGCCGCACTAACCTGCGGCGCCCGGGTTGTGGCGGTCATAGTGACCGTCACGTCGCTGACGCCAGGCAGTGCCTTTAGGATGTCTTCAACCTGCGATTTTAGCTGTTCCTTGACCGGGCAGGCCGGCGTCGTCAGATTGACTTCAAGCGAGACGCTGCTACCGTTGATGACGACAGCACGAACAAAACCGAGGGTGACGATGTCTTGATGGAGGTCGGGATCCATGACGACGCTCAGCGCCGACTTGATGTGTGCCTCGGTCAGGAGCGGTTTAGGAGTTCCCACCACTTTGTCTTTGATCGATGAAAATAAACCCATGCTTGGTCCCGCCCTTAGGTAGTCGAAAGGTTCTCGAGATAACGGATGGCCTGCATGCCTGCTTGGCAGCCCATACCCGCGGCGGTGATCGCCTGGCGAAACACATGGTCGGCAATATCGCCGGCGGCAAAGACGCCAGGAACCTTGGTTTCGGTGAAGTTGGTGACCTTGAGATAGCCGTTTTCGTCGTGGTCGAGGAAGTCTTTAAACAGCGAAGAGTTTGGGGTATGGCCGATCGCCATAAATAAACCGGCGATGGGCATTTCTTCGAGCTTGCCGGTGTCTTCGTTCTTGAGCACGGCGGCGGTGAGGCCGGTGTGGTCGGCTTTCGTGTCGACCACATCGTAGGGCACCAGGAACTTGATCTTTGGGTTCTTGCGCGCCCGTTCTAGCATGATTGCCGAGGCGCGAAATACCGGCCGGCGGTGGATGAGAATCACTTCCGAGCAAAGCTTGGCAAGGTAGCTCGCCTCTTCCATCGCTGAGTCGCCGCCGCCGACGACGATCACCTTCTTGTCTTTGTAGAAGAAACCGTCGCAGGTGGCACACGTAGATAGGCCACGACCCATCAGTGCGGCTTCGGATGGTAGCTTCAAGGTCCGGGCTGTGGCTCCGGTCGCAATGATGACGCTGTGCGAGGTGAACTCTCGGTCGCCGGCCCATAGCCGCAGCGGCCGCTTTGAGAAATCGACCTTGGTGATCTCTTCGTAGACGACCTCGGCACCGATCCGTTCGACTTGAGCGGTCATGTCCGCCATCAGCTGCGGGCCCATGATCGCCTCGCGCATCCCCGGCCAGTTTTCGATCTCGGTCGTGGTCGTCAGCTGGCCACCATGCTGGATGCCGGCGTAGACTTGGGTTTTCAGACCACCCCGGGTAGTATAGATCGCGGCTGTAAGCCCGGAGGGGCCGGTGCCAATAATCGTCACGTCGTTTGTTGCGCTGCTCATGGAGAATTCCTCAGTGTGGCAGGACTGCTGCTTTTTGTGGCGCCTGAACTTAGCAAGTTCGCAGGCGGCCCGCCAAGGTATTCCAATAAGCCATGCCAAGACCACTCCTGCGCCTCGCTCGGGATTGGCGCAGATGGGTAAAAAGGCTATCATTCCGGGATGATTGAATCGCCTGTGGGCAGAGGGAGGGAGCATGTTCCGACGCGGCCGTAGTGCACTGATTGGGGCGCTTTTGCTTTTGTCACTGCGAGGGCAGGTGGCTTTGGGCAGTCAGTCAGAGGATAGGTCGAGCGACGCCGATGCGATTGGGCGGCTTTTAGCGCTGCATGGGACGAAGCTGGCGCAGGGTATTTTGGTGCAGAGACTGAGCGACGGCGCCGTGCTGTATCAAAAGGAGGCGACGCAGCTTCTTGCTCCTGCCTCGGTCACCAAGGTCGTCACCTCGGCTGCAGTGCTGTCCAAGCTTAGTCCGGTGTTTACCTTTAAGACGCCGATCTATTACACCGGTCAGCGCAAGAACGATAAAATTCTCGGGGATTTGGTCGTCGTTGGCAGTGGTGATCCCTTCATCGTCTCGGAGAAACTGTGGCAACTGGCTGCTGATATCAAAAACCTCGGCATCCGTGAAGTGAGCGGTGACCTGGTGATCGACAATAGCCTGTTCGATAGCGAAAACCGCGATGATTCCCGTCAGGGCGGTATCCGGCAGTCAAGCAATGCCTATGATGCGCCCGTATCGGCATTTGCAGTTAATTTTAATACCTTTGCCGTAGCCATCGCGCCCAGTGGACGGGCCGGCCAAAGCGTACTGGTCAATCTAGATCCCTACCCCCTGCGTGGAGTGGTGCTCGAGAACTCCGCGCTCACCACGAAAGCGGGGGCGCATCGGTCGCTTCAGGTGACGCGGCGCGTTAGCGGCAAGGACGAGCGACTGCAGGTTGCGGGAACGATCGGTGTAGGAGCGCCGATGCAGAAGGTCTACCGCTCGGTCGGCAACGAGGTGCAGGCGTCGGGGGAGTATCTGAGGGCGTTTTTGAAAAACGCTGGGGTGATCGTGGCGGGAGGCGTTAGGGCTGGGCTTAAGCCGAAGGAGGCGACCTTGCTGCTGGAGCTAGAAGGCTACGAGATGCGCAAGATCGTCACCGGCCTCAATACCTTCTCCAATAACTTCATTGCCGATGCCTTGGTGAAGCGCCTGGGCGCGGCCTATCCGATCAAAGGGTCGGCGGACGCTCCAGGCTCGGGGAGCTTTGCCAATGGGGTGCAGGTCCTACGCGATTTTCTCGGCAAAGACGTCGGCATCACCTCGAACTTCGTGCTGGAAAACGGGTCGGGCTTGGCCACGGAGAATCGCCTGAGTGCGCGCCAGGTGGTCGATGTGCTCGCCTATATGGCGAAGCATATGGAGGTATTTCCCGAGTTCCTCGCCAGTCTGCCGGCCACGGGCTGGGACGGCACCCTGAAGAAGCGTTTTGGCAAAGGCGACGCAGTCGAACTAAAAGGCCTGATCCGAGCGAAGACCGGGACCTTGACGGAGCCCATCGCGGTGTCGGCAATCGCCGGCTACTTTCGCCATCCCAAGCACGGCATGGTGGCCTTTTGTATCTTGGAAAACGGCAAGGACGGGTCGAGTCAGCCGGCGGTGGCGGATCTGCGCGATCAACAAGACCAAGTCCTCACGGCCTTTATGAATCTGCTGTAGGAGCCAGGCATTCAGCTTGATACTCTTCGAGCGTAGCCTTTAAGGAGCCCTCGATGTTGCAAGAATCCACCCTGTCCGACCTGCGCCAGTTACTCGGCCAGGCCAATGTCTTGACTAGTCCCAGCGACCTTGAGGCCTATGGACGCGACTGGACGCGGGTGCACCAAGCTAAACCCAGCGTTATCTTGCTGCCCGCATCGACGGCCGAGGTGGCGGCGGTTGTGACCTATTGCCAAGCTCATAAGTTGCCGATCGTGCCAAGCGGCGGTCGCACCGGGCTCGCCGGTGCAGCGGTGGCGACCAACGGCGAGGTCGTGCTGTCACTAAGCCGCATGACGAAGATCGAGGAGCTGGACGAGGTCGGTCAGACCATTCGGGTTGAGGCGGGTATCACGACGCAGCAAGTTCAGGAAGCGGCTAAGCAGGTGGGCCTGTTTTTTCCGCTCGACCTGGCTGCGAAGGGCAGTTGCCAGATCGGCGGCAATATCGCCACCAATGCCGGCGGCGTGAAGTTTATTCGGTTTGGCGGCATGCGCGAACAGGTGCTTGGGATCGAGGTGGTCTTGCCTAGTGGCGAAGTGCTCGATATGAACACGGGGCTACGTAAGAACAACACCGGATATGACCTGCGCCAGTTGTTTATTGGCTCCGAAGGAACCCTGGGCATCGTGACCCGGGCGACCCTGCGTCTGACGCCGCCGCCGCGCAATATGCAGGTGAGTGTACTGGCTGTGCCGAGCTTCGAGTCGATGTTGCAGATCCTCAGTGTATGCGGCAAGGCTGGCGTGCAGTTGACGGCCTTCGAGTTTTTTACCCGGGCGGCGCATGAAATCGTTCTGCAGCACGCTCTAGGTGCACGTTCGCCATTTGCGGAAAAGTCGCCCTACTATGTCCTCCTGGAGGTGGAGGAGGGAGCTGGTGGCATCGACGTGATGCAACCGCTGCTCGAGCAGATCTTTGCCGCGGATTTGATCAGCGATGCGGTCGTGGCGACTTCATCGGCGCAGTTTAAGGAGCTCTGGGGCCTGCGCGAGAACATTACCGAAAGCCTGTCAAAGCATGGCCACATCCGCAAAAACGATATCTCCTTGGCCATCGGCCAGCTGGCCGCCTTTACCGCGGACCTGGAGCTTGAGGTCGCGGCGGCGCCTAAAGATATTCAGTTGGTGCTCTTTGGCCACATTGGCGACGGCAACCTGCATATCAATTACGTCGGTCTGAACAAGGCAGAGTCCTTTGCTGATTTTAACGCACGCGCGCGACTGATCGAACTGAGGATCTTTGAACGCCTGGCCCGCTACAAGGGCAGCATCAGCGCTGAGCACGGTATCGGCCTGCTGAAGAAAAAGGATCTGCACTTTTCGCGTAGTGAGCCAGAAGTGACTTTGATGCGGCAAATCAAGCAGCTTTTGGATCCAGCGAACCTTTTGAACCCGGGTAAAATATTCCCTTAGCTCATCGATAGTTCTATGATATTGCTACTAAATTATTAAGGTGCTGCTCCTCATCATGAATTTCTGATAAAGCGAAGGTCTGTTCTGACCCGCTTTGTCAGGCACTTTGGAGACTTTTCATATGACAACCGCCAGCCCGAACCTAAAGACCCTCGGCCTCGACAACCTCGGCATTCACACTGCCGCCGAGCTTCATTACAACCCGTCTTACGACGACCTTTTTCGCTTCGAAACGAGCCCAAGTGCTCAGGGCTTCGAGAAGGGGCAGGTGTCCAAACTGGGCGCTGTCAACGTCGACACTGGGCGATTCACCGGCCGGTCGCCTAAAGATAAATACATCGTCGTCGATCCAGACAACAAAGAGCATGTCTGGTGGTCGGGTACCGGTTCTGACAATCAGCCGATGCAGCAAGAGGTTTGGAACAAGCTAAAGGGTCTGGTGACTGGACGCTTGAACGGTAAACCGCTGTTTGTCGTCGATGCCTTTTGCGGCGCTAACCCCGCCACTCGTTTGTCGGTCCGCTTGGTGACGGAAATCGCCTGGAAGGCGCACTTTGCCAAGAACATGTTTATTCGGCCAACAGCCGAAGAGTTGAAGTCCTTCAAACCGGACTGGACCATCCTGGATGCCTGTAAGACCCAGGCCGACAATTTTAAAGAGCTCGGCCTGCGCACCGAGACCTTCGTTGCCTTCCATCTAAAAGAACGTATGACCCTGATCGGTGGCACCTGGTACGGCGGTGAGATCAAAAAGGGCATCTTCAGTATCATGAACTATTTCCTCCCGCTAAAGGGCATTGGCGCCTTTCACTGCTCGGCCAACCAAGGCCTCAAGGGCGACACGGCGCTGTTCTTTGGCCTGTCTGGCACCGGCAAGACCACCCTGTCGACCGATCCTAAGCGCGCCTTGATCGGCGACGACGAGCACGGCTGGGATCATGACGGCGTGTTCAACTTTGAAGGCGGGTGCTACGCCAAGTGCATCAATCTATCGGACGACAGCGAGCCGGAGATCTATCATGCCATCAAGCGCGATGCGCTGCTCGAGAACGTCGTGCTGAGCGCCGACGGCACCCCCGACTTCAACGATCAGTCGAAGACCGAAAACACCCGCGTCTCCTACCCGATCTATCACATCGAGAATATCGTCAAGCCAGTTTCCAAAGGCGGCCATCCAAAAAGCGTCATCTTTTTGACGTGTGATGCTTACGGTGTATTGCCTCCGGTGTCAAAGCTGACCTTTGAGCAGGCACAGTACCAATACCTATCCGGGTACACGGCCAAGGTGGCTGGTACCGAGATTGGCGTCAAAGAACCACAGGCGACCTTTTCGCCGTGCTTTGGCAACGCCTTTCTCCTGTTGCACCCAACCGCCTACGGCAAGGTCCTCTCTGAGAAGATGCGTCAGCACGGGTCGTCGGCCTACCTCGTCAACACCGGCTGGAGTGGTGGCGCCTATGGTACCGGCAAACGCATGAGCCTCAAGGTCACTCGGGCCATTATCGATGCCATCTTGGATGGTTCGATCAACAAGGGTCCATTTGAGAAGTTCCCGGTCTTTGGCTTTGAAGTGCCAACGGCGATTGCTGGAGTCGACAGCAAGCTGCTCAACCCACGCAACACCTGGGCGGATAAAGCGGCCTATGACCAAGTCCTGAAGAAGCTGGCCGGAATGTTCGTCGAGAAGTTCCGTCGCTTCGAGGATACCGCGGCCGGCAAGGAGCTGGCGAAGTTTGGACCCCAGCTTTAATGAGAGACCTAGGCAAAAAGCACCTAGGTGTTTTTTGCCGCAGCGCTCTTAGGTAAATGCTGCCCATCGTCGGCGTGGACAAATCCAGCTATATTAACTGGGTATGACCACGACCGACGACACTACAACCAGCAACGAGTCGCCCGAGCTTGCAGTTAAACGCAAGCCTTGGTTGCGTCGTACTCGCTTGCGCATGATCGTCGCGCGCGTATTGGGCTGGGGATTCATCGCTGGCGTTGCCAGCGTTGCCGCTGTTTATGGTGGGATCAAAGTCTATCTGACACCAGGGCGGATTAAAGACCTGCTCACCGAGCAGGCGGCCGTCCAGACCGGCGGACGCCTAGTGATCGGTGCCGTCGAATTCGATGTGCTCAGCGGTTTGCGTCTACTCGATGTCAGCTATACGCCACCACTCGTGGGCGATAGCCGCGGCGTATTGGCCGGCGGTGCCCTGGAGCCAAAGGTTCTGGCCGCGTTTAAGCGCCTGCGTATCGAATACAGTATACCCAAGCTCTTCGCTGGCCGCGTCGAGCTGCGGGCGCTGCAACTTGAACATCCTGACATCTATTTAAAACAGACCGACGGCATCTTCAATTTCGCTGGGATCATGGCGTATCGCGACGCGCATTTCCCCAAGCCTAAAGAGCTGGTTGGCCCGCCGGCACCAGAACCGGTGAAGGCGCCCGGTCCGGTCGGCAAGGGACTGTTGCCCTTTGATCCGGCGTTGCTTTATCTGCCGGTCCACCTCTTGGTGCAAAATGTCGGGATGGAAAACCTAGTGCTCGCCCTGACCAAGGAGGACCAGGGGCGGATCACGCAACAGATCAACACCTCAGGGTTTTCTTTGGACCTGGGCCTCACCTGGTTTGGTAACGTCAGCTCGATCTGGCTGAATTCGATGAGCAGCTTTGAACGTCCTTTGACTCTCACCCTTGATGCTGAGCCGGCACCAGGAGCCAAGTTGGTGCGGTCGCTCAGCCTCGAGTCAGCACTGGGACTGCGCTTTGAACTATCTAATCTGACCCGGGCTAAGGTCGATTTGGCGACGCAGGTCATCAACGTAGCGACGCCCGCAGCGAGCTACAAGGACCTCAGGACATTGGTCAAAGTCGCGGTCAATCTCAGCGATGATTTAAAGGGCATACGCATCGATACCGTGGAAGCCGAACTAGCCGATGCCATCAGCTATAACCTGGGCGGGTCGATCAGCGTGGCCGACAGCCGTATGGAGCAGATCACGCTGAAATTGAAGCAGCAACTGCACTTAGATCTAAAGCAGCTGGCGTCCCTCGCTAAGCCCTTTGTGCCAGATCTCAAAGCCTCCGGAGAAATCTCCCTGGAAGACTTTAAGATCAATGGCACGGTCGAACCAGAAAAGCTTAAAGCGGCGGCGAAGGACTTGATCCTACCTTACGTGTCGGGAACCCTGTGGCTGAGCGAGGTCTTCGTCGACCTCCCGGCGACCGGGGTTGCGATGGAGCCCCTGGATGGCTCTTTATCGATTGCGGTCGGACCAGCTCTTAGCGGTGGTGGTTCCCAAGTCGATGTCGCCCTCGATCTCAATCTGCCCAAAGTGACAGCCGAAAAGCAAACTCCACTTGGTTTGGTGTCGGCCGGTGTAGCTGACTTTACCACCAAGGTCACGGCTCGGGCCCTCTGGCCGCAGATGGTGGCACCAATCTTAAAGGTGAATGTCCAGGCAGCTCATGTCACGGCCAAAGGCGAGCATATCGCAACGGTCGATGTACCGTTGTTTTTAGATATCGACGCCGAGGGTCGCCAAGATCTGGAGCACCTGGGGCTCAACGCTAATTTGGAGCTGACAGGACTTGCCGAGCTTAGCGCCATGGCCGACTGCCTGGATAGCTGTACACACCTTCGGTCCAACCTGCAGGCACGCCTGAGTTCACTGGCCAAGCTTCATGCCATACTGCTGCCACTCAGTGAACCGCTGAAGCTCGCAGCGGTGATGCCGACCCACCTGTCGGGTGCGGTGGATCTTCAGTTCGGCTTGCGTGGTCGCCTGCCGAATCCTCGCACGACGCCGCCTAAGGAGCTGGTGGAACAAGCGGATATTCAATTCAGCACGCAGCTCAATGTGAGCAAACTCAATGCTAAGTTGCCGCTTGATCACATCGATCTCAAGGGCCTTGATACGCGTTTTAGTCTTGCGGGCTCGACGCATCAACAGAAGCTCGATTTCACGCAAAAGTTTGATAGGCTGACTCTGATCTTGCCAAAGCCTCAGGCGAAGCCTGCTGAGAGCCCAGGCCTGGTCACCACAGGCAACGCAGCTACACCTGCTCCAGCGGCTATACCTGCTCCACCGTTGACTGCGGCCGCGTCCGTTGCAGCGGCCGAGGAAAAGCCGCCGCAACCGGTGGCAGTCGATCACTTCGCGTTTGACCTGAGTATCGACAATGCCATCGACGGGGCGGTTGACATCAGCCAGGTGAATGCTCTGCTGCATCGTATGTTGACCAAAGTAGAAACAAAATTGTTTGTGGGAAAAGTCGCGATGGATGGCGTTTTGCCACATCCCATCGCCGATTTTCAGCTGACCAGTCGGGTGAGCCAGGAGCAAATGAACAATCTTGTGCTGCACGATTTAACCCTGCGGCTGCCAGAGTTCGGCACCGTCGTCCAGCTTGGGGCGACGGCGGGGATTGGTGCTGATTTTCAACCACAAAGCCTTCATGCCAAACTGGATACGCAGGTTGTACACAATGGCGAGGAGAAGCTCCCCGGCGGCATCAAGACCTCCGGACGCATGGGACTTAGGTTGGCTGTAGATAGCGATGATATGCGTACCGTGGGCGTTGACGGTTACGTTTCCTTTGCCCATTTCAATGTGATGGTGCCAGGTAAACAGCCAAATGATCCCGCCTTGCTCACCCTAGAGAAGATGAATGGCCAGATCCCGTTTCGGCAAGTGGTCAAGCTAGCAAAGCCGACTGCGGCAGCGACTGCGACCACTTCAGCCTTACCAGTAGGTCGAGCTGCCACGGTGGCCGCAGCTGGGTCCTCGTTGCCTGGCCAAAGCCAGTCACTTCCTGAGGTCGTCGTTGCGAGTGACGGCGATGTGGCAGTGGATACTGATGCGGTGTCCATGGCCCATGCCGTGCAGACTTACATGGCTAAGAGCGATAGCCGGCCTATGCCCGGAAGCAATCTGGTGGCGACGGTTGATTACGGCTCGATCCGGCCGTTCTACCCGGAAAGGCGACCGCTTTCGATCCACCGCCTTGAGGTCGCTAATCTGGAGTTCTCGAAGATGGAGTTTGACATGGAGCTGCGCCAGAATTGGTTCGCTCTTAATCAGTTCGTCATCGGCTTTCTCGGTGGCAAGATCGAGGGCGACTTCCAGTTAGCCTTTGATGCGTCAAATCCGGTGCCAAGTTCGATTCCGCAAAGCCTTCGCGCCTCAGTGCATTTGACGCGGCTTGATACTAGAAAGCTGATCGAACGCTTCCCAAGCCTCAGCGGCAAGGCCTCGTCGTCTGAACTATTTTCCAACCCCTACATCGATGCGACCCTGCATCTGGTCTTTGACATGCGTTCGAATGATATCGCAGGAGGTCTGGACATCTCGTCGATTGGCAAAGAGCAATTGCGCATGATCCTGTATTTCGTCGATCCATTTGAGCAGAATCCAACCATTGGCGATATCCGCAAGGCTCTGGCCTTTGGCGAAGTGCGGCAGGTGATCATTCCGCTCAAAAATGGCGAGGTCGGTATGGATGTCGATCTGCGTCTTCTCGGCGCGCCGATTCCTTTACCTAAACTAAGTCACTTCCCGATCAGTCAGTTACTGCAAAATGTGAAAGATCAATCAGCTCCCGCCGCCAGTGGAGCCGGGTGAAGGAGGACAGGGTGAGACGGCGCGAAATAAATGGATGGTTGATGGTTGCTGGAATGGGATTGGCGGGCTGTACCTTCAATTTTGATGTGACGAGTCAGCGTACGGCCTTGGAAAACCAAGTCATGGGCACCTATAAAGAACTCGATGATGATTTGATCCTTGCCTCGTCAGTCCGCGGCCTCAAAACCAAGGTCGATACGGCTCCCGTCAAAGTTTCAGCCAGCAAGCAGGGCGCGCTCGATGCGCGGCAAAATCAGCTATTCAATCAGGATGATATCGACGAACTCAAGCAGCAGCAGATCCTAGGCGAAGCGGCAGGAGGGACTGTCGTCTTGTTACCTCGGCACTTGGTCAAGGGGGAGGCACCTGCAACCAAGGACTATGCCTTGGCGGCACAGATTGCGGCTGAAGAAAACCGTGACCGTCAAGCCATCTGGCAGCGGATCATCGATGCTAATGAACACCTCTCCGCTCGCGACCTGCCAAACGTCAAGATGACCTACGCCAAGATGCTGCGGGACAGCGCCGCTGGTGGGGTCTGGTATCAAGATGACACGGGGTCATGGGTGCAAAAGCCGTCGCATGGCGCAGGCAGGCTATGAGCAGCAGCGGGCGGCTCTGTGCATGCATGGTGGTTGTGCTCCTAGCAGGAGCATGCCAGAGCCGGCGCTATCTGGAGGATTTTCACCCGGAGTCTTACACGCCAGGTTTGAGCTTTTACACGCCCGAGCAAGTGACTGCGGGCAGCGACTCAAATTTTTCGCCTGATCTGTCGCCCAACGGCGAGTATGTCTTTTACACCTCCGACCGCGGTGGCAATAAGGATCTTTGGGTGAAGCCCACGGTCGGTGGATTTGGTCGCCTGGTGACCAATCACTCGGCCGATGACTTTGCCCCGGTGCTGAGTCCAGATGGCAAATACGTCGCCTTTATTTCGCGGCGTACCGATGCTGCTGGCGATGTGCATGTTTTGAAATTGGGCAGGTCGTGGGCGAAGTTCTTTGGCAATCCCGAAGGGACCGTACTTGATATTAACTCGCCACAAACCGAGGACACAAACCCTTCGTGGTTCCCCGGCAGCGACCGCGTGGTGTTCGCGGCGCGCTTGCCTGGAGACAAGCAGCCAGCGTTGATGGTGGCGGACCTGGATACGCTGACGCCCGAGCCGCTCGCTGATCTGAAAGGGGACCAACCTAGCGTGTCTCCTGATGGGACGATGGTGGCCTATGTCAACCTGGGCGCACTTTACATTTATCATATGGACACGCGCAAAATCGAACAAGTGACCGCTGGTGGGCTGCTGCAGGATGGGCAACCGAGGTTTACCGGTGATGGCAAGTCCCTGCTGTTTATTCGCTATAGCGATGATACCAACGGTGATGGAAAGCTAGACGGTGATGATCAGCCGACCATTTGGCGGCTCGATTTAGCGCTCCAGAGGCAGGCGAAGCAACGCGAAAACTACTTGATCATGCCGCTGACCGCCGCGTCCTTTGCCGCGTATTCGCCGCAGATTCGCGGACCCTATTTGTATGCCGCTCTCAAGACTGAGTTGGGTCTGGATATCTTTCGCTTTCCTGAATTTGGTCAGAGCAAGCTAAGTTCTGATATGGCCGTGGTGTTGGCACAGTTTGATCAGCGTTCAAATGAATATGAAAAGTCCTTGATACTCCGTCGCGCCGAGGCTGCCTTTGCCTTGGCGCATCAAGACGACCTTGCTGCGGAGTGTGCCCTGCGCGAATTGCAGTGGGTCGTGCAGCATGGGCGCATTGTCGAAGCGAAGTGGGTCTACGCCAAGCTTAAGGCGCAATCGGGCTTTGATCCGGCGATCCACGCACTGGCTGACCTTGCCATGATCTTGTTGGACTTAGAACCGATTGGTTATCCAAAGTTCACCGAGAATCTCACCGTTGAGCAGACACAAAAACTGGTGGAGTTACTGGTCCGTACGGAGACTATCGCAAAAAAGAGTCAATCCTCAAAGCGGGTCATTGGTCAGGCTGAGCTACTCAAAGCACAAATCCTGGCCGCACAGCGGCAATACTTTGCGGCCAATCAGCTCCTTGCGCAGGTGGCCAAGAGCTACGGTGGAGACCGTAGACTGGCGGCTGAGGCCGCTTACTATGCGGGCGTCATCACACCGGCGACAGCCGATGATGATACGGCTGTCAAAGTCCTCAAGGAGGTTGCTGCTACGTATCCAGACCAACGCGAGGTCGCACGGCGGGCGGCCCATGCGGCGATAAGTCTGCTTGAACGGCATGATGACCGGCTGGAGCAATTGGTGGCCTTGCGCGTATCTGCTAAGGGCATTCCACTGATGCCTGCTCTTGCTCACATGCGGATCGCAGACATCTTCTTGGCTCAGGGAAAGGAGGCGGTCGCTGCCAATGAGCTTCGCCAAATCATTGATCTTTATCCGGAGTCACCGGAAATCATGGTGGAGGCGGCAACGCGCCTGTTACCACTCGATCTAAAGGCAGAGCGCTTTGCCTTGGCCGAGTCGTCCCTCAAGCGCTTGGCTCAAGGTCTAGAGCGCGGCCGTCCGGAGTATATCGCTCAGGCCAAAGAACTGCTCTTTGCATTCTACCTAAGTCGCGGCGAAGACCTCCTAAAGCAGCGGGAACCCGGCTTGGCAATGAAGGTCTATGCGCAGGTTTTGGCCCAAGATGAGCGAAATATCAGTGCCCACCGTGGGCGCATCGATGCTGCATTTATGAACCAGACACTCAGTGACTTGGTCGAAGAGTACGCCCGTCATGTCAGCGAGCAGCCGGAGAGTGCTGAATGGGTCTATATCTACGGCTATGCGAAAACCTACACCATCGATCAAGCCGTAGGTCCTAGCGCGCGCCTTGCGGCGATCGATGAGGCCACCGAACTGGTCGAAAAGGCGCGCCAACTCAACGGGCAGATTTTACAGATCCATCAAACGCTTGGTTGGCTGTACATGCAGAAGAACTTCACCGTTTGGCAATACTACCGGTCCGGATCTATGGTGGGATCGCTAAGCCAACGTGGTAGCTTAGTGCGGGATTTCTTTGGTGCCGGTGACCCAGACTGGCGCGAGCTGGCGATTGAGGCGTATCAAAACGCTTATTTTCTTAGTCAGCCCGCGTCGGTTGAACGGGCTGGGTTGGCGCAAAATCTCGGCCAAGCTTACTATTCCCTGCACAACTATAAAAAGTGCTTGGACTATTATTTGCAGAGGGTGCATCTACTCTCAGTGATCCCCATGCGCGACGCTCGTGCTGAAGCGATTTTGTTTGAGCGCGCCGGGCGCTCGGCCTTTCAAATCGATGAGCTGGGCTTGGCTGCAGATTTACAGCGGCAAGCCTTGGCTGCCTGGGAACGGGTTGGCAAAGATGAACGCATTGCTTACTCGCTAGATGCATTGGCATTGAGTCGGCGCGAACAGGGCGACTTCATTGAAGCCGCGACCTTGTATGAGCGCCTGAGTCGCATCCAGGAACGTACCGGACAAGAGGTGAATTTAGTCGGGACCCTGTCCAACCTCGGTTACTGCGCCTTCATGCGCCACGACTATAGCGGTGCGCTCGTGCTGTTTGACAAGGCCGAGGCCGCGCTCAACTTGGTGCTGCAAAGCCCGGATAAGTTGGCGGCGGAGGAGGCGAAGAAGAGCAAGGATACGTCGATTAAGATCGCCTTAGGCGGTGGTAGCTCGGCGGCCAAGGGCTTTGATTTCCTCACGAGACGGTTGCTTATTCTGTCATTTCGGGCGGAAATCTACGAAAAGATGGGGCGACTCGACTTGGCGCTCGCCACCAACGAAGAGCGCTTGAAGGTTTTGCAGGATGCCTCGGGCCAAGAGAAAAAGCATCTGGCCGAGAGTGAGGCTCTGGTCGATAATGCTATCGGTGACCTGCGCCTAAAGGCCGGATTTCACAGTGGTGCAAAGTTAGCGTATGCGGCCGCCGCCTTTGCGGCGAAAGTGGCAGCGGGTGCTGACCAAAAACTGAGTTCGCCCGGCGAATTAACCAACCGTATCAACCGGGCACGGGTGGCGCTTCGGCTAGCGAGTCTGACCTTACTTGGCAGCAAGGAGCTGGCCGGTGAACTAGCCGATCTTGACGCCACGTCCGCACAGCTGCGTCCGATCTACCAAAGTGGCGTCAAAGCACAAGGCCGGCCGCTGGCGACTAGCTTGGAACTCGCCTCATCGCTGCGTTTAACGGTAGGTGGCGCCAAGACGGATACAGCAGCAAAAACCGGTCTCGAAGAGTCTCTTGCGGTTTATAAAGCCATCGCTGCGCCGCCCGCAACATCGCTTGGTGCGGTCCTGGCGTACCAGCATTTCGTACCAGGTGTGACGACAGAAGGCGAAACCCAGTGGAAGAGTCTCGCCCAAGCGGGTAGCATCACGAAAGCCTTCGAGGCCCTGGACCGCTGGATTGCTTCGGGTGGTGTGATGCGCACGCCGCCGGATCGACGCTTGGCACGGCAATTATTCGAGGCGCAGCTCGACGCGGCGTGGACCAATCCGGATGCGGCAGTGGCATTGACCTTGGTGCGGCGGTTTGCTTTGATGCGGCTTAGCGATATGGCTCAGCGCTCCGGTTTGGACCAGGCTCGCAGCCATAAGCTGTTGGCGCTACGCGACACGCCACAGATTTTTAAGGCGCTTGGTGATGCCGATGCAGCACTTTGGGTGCATAAATCGTTGGCCGGCGATGTCTACGCTGTGCTGATGGCAAAAGGTAAGGTCAGCACGGGACGCGGTAAGGTTTTGCCAAAGCAAAGCCTCGATGCGGCAACCTATGCTCGGATATTCGAAACCACCGGTCTAAGCAAAGCAATGCCTGAACAAGGCGGAACGGTTTATCTCATACCCGATCAAGAGCTGTTTGACGTGCCGTGGGAACAGCTAGGAAGTGCCAATGGGCTCCTGCAGCAACGCCTAGTAGCGTATGCCCCGGCTCTGGACCTGCTGCCGGAATTCGTTCAGGGTCGTCGCCTCGGCAAGGGGAGCTTGGGATACGTTGGGAAAGATCTGCCGGCAGCGACCTTCGCCTCTGCCAATGCCAAGCGTACCTTGCAAGCGGTGGCACTTGAGGCGCCGGCGCCGCTGCTCGACCGCTTGACCCCTTATGATCTATTGCATATCGATCTACCGCTGTGGCTAAACGACGTCGAGCCAGGGGAAAGCACAGTGGCGGCTGGTCTTAAAGGAGCGCGCTCGAGCCAAAGCGATCTTCCCCTAAAGCGCCTTGCAGGGTCGACCTTGCCGAGTGCCACTGCGGTGATTTATGGCAAGGTCGAGCGCGCAAACCGCGATCTCGACGCCAGTGGCGAAGGTCACGATGGGTGGCTGTTTCTGTCCTTGGCGCACCTAAGCGCGGGTGTTCCGACGGTCTTTATGGCTGACGGCAAACGACCACCGGTGTGGCCGGCGTTCTATGCGGCTTTAGCGACTTCGTCGGTGGGGGAGGCCGCAGCTGCGGCGCAGCTTTCGGGCCGTGTTCTTGGATATCCTGGAATTCCTGGTAAAGATGAAGAGTCCTTTGCTAAGGAGCAATTGCCCAAAGCCCTTGATGCGGCCGATGATGCCAAGGCGGATCAGGATTTTGACGCGGCGGCCGTGCTCTATCGTCGTTCTTTATACGACGCGCAGCGACTTTCAAAGGGTGATAGCGAAGACATGGCGCTTAAGGGCTTGGTCCAGTCTCTGGTACAAAAGCGAGACTATGAAGGGGCCTTACCGTTTCAAATGCGCCTAGCAGAACGCTTGAATCCAGCCGTGCCGACTCCGGCCGCTCCTGGAGCCAAAAAGGAGGAAAAGGATCCGGTTGACTACGCTAGATCACTGCTAGAGGCCGCGGCGATCGCCGTCAAAGGCAGTCAAGCGGACGTCGCTGGTCGGCTGCTAGACCAGGCCGAAGTGGTCTTTAAGTCCGAGGATATGCCCGATCAGCTCGGCAAGGTTTGGCAATACCGTGCGATTAGTTTTGAAAATCAACATCGCTACGAGGACACCTTGGCGGCTTATGAGCAGGCTCGTGGCTTATACGCCAAGGTCAAGCCTGATGAGGCGGCGAATCAGCTTCTAAACATCGGCAATGTTTACAATCGCGATCTTAGCGATAGCGTCAAAGCACTGGAGTACTATACCCAAGCAGCAGATGCTTTTAAGGCGCTAAAGAAACAGGATCTCTACCTCTCGGTCTTGATCGACAAGAGCAGCACCTTGATGACCATTGGCGACCTGGATGCAGCGTCGGCTATCTTGGAGCGGGAAGTGATTCCGAATATCGACCGTGCTAAGCAAACGGTCCTGTGGGTGCGCGCTTCACAGATGCTCACCAACGCCTACTTTCGTGCGGGGCTTTTCCAGGAGGCTAAAGATCGCAATGAGTTGACCATTGCCGCTGCGGCACTTGTAAAGGTTCAGCTGGCCCGCGTTGGTCTACAGGTCGATGCCATGGGTATGAAGGCGATGATCGCCGGTAAACTTGGTCAGTACAAATCAGCCTTTGCCGAGTTTCAGGCAGCGGTCAAGATAGCGCAGGAGTATAAGCTTCAAGGTCCGCTGGCATCGCTTTACAACAACTATGGTTTCTGGGCGCGAGAGTACGGTGCGGTCGATCAATCGATCGCCTTTTTTGATGCGGCTTTACGCATCGATACCGACCTAAAGTCGCGTAGCTCAATTGCTTTTGATCATCGCAATATGGGCCTGAGTATTATTTTGAAGGGCGACTTCAACCGCGCCAAGGATTTATTAAAGGATGCGTTAGCTGTCAGCGAAGAGCTCCACTTGGTCTACAATGAAGCGTATTGCCAGTTTGGCCTTGGCGATATCGCGATGAGAGAAGGACAGTGGGGCGATGCTGAGGCTTATTTTCGCAAAGCTCTAGCCATCTCAGTCAAGGGGGCGATGCGCGACTTTGTGTGGCGGGCACATGCTGGCATAGCAGCCGCTCAACATAAGCGTGACGCTCGAAACGAAGCCGCTGCCGCTTACGCCGAGGCACTGAAGGTGATTGAGGCGATGAGCGCTGGTTTAAAATCAGAGGATTCACGCAGCGGCTTTATTTCCGATGTGGGTGTACAGCAAGTGTACGGTGGATATAGTGCTGTACTGACCCAACTAGGGCGATATGAGCAAGCCTGGACGGTTAGCGAGCGCGGGCGTGGGCGGGCTTTTATCGACGCCCTCGGGACGCAGCGAAGGCACCTGAAGGTACCCATAAATCCCCAAGAAAAGGCGCAGTGGGGGAACTTTTCCCTTGTCGATGCCATCACCAAGGGGGAACTCAGCCGTCTGCTCGGGCCTGGTACCGCACTGATCGAGTACCAGGTCACCACGGATCACCTCCTGATCTGGTGGCTCATAGACGGGCAGATCAGCGGCAAGGCCGTGCCTATGCCGGCTAAGGATTTACTCGCGAAAGTACGCGAATACCGCGAGCTCATGCAGAACTTCTCATCGACGGACTATCTTGGTAAAGAGCTTGCCGATCTTTTGCTGACGCCGGTGCTAAGTCAAATCGGTACCGCCAAGCACTTGGCCATTGTTCCGCATGGCAGCCTGCACTTTTTACCGTTTGCGGCGCTTCCTCTCGGCCCAAGCGAAGATGTCATCGACCGCTTTGCCGTGTCCTATCTCACGAGTGCGACGATGGCGCGCTTTACTCTTGATCCTAAGCCTCGGCACCTAGGCGCATCGACCCGCATCCTCGCCCTGGCAAATCCCACGGGTGAGACGGCAGCAGCTCAGGCGCTGCCTTTTGCCAGTAAAGAAGTCGAGGTGATGGGGAGATATTTTCCTGCTCGCGATCAGCGCCAAGGGGCTGCTGCCACCAAGGCTGCGGTGCGCGAATGGGCGCCCAAATTGGATGTGCTGCATTTAGCTACCCATGCCGAGTTTCGGCCCAATAATCCGGCGGAATCTCGGCTATTTCTCGCGTCAAAGTCGGGCGAAGAGGGCGATCTTTCGGTCGCTGATATCTTTGCCTTGGATTCAAGAGCCGATCTAGTGACGCTGTCGGCCTGCGACAGCGGCCTCGGCCGACTGTCCTCAGGGGATGAAATCATCGGCATGGAGCGCGCATTTTTTTACGCCGGAGCCAATACCGTTGTCTCTAGTCTCTGGCGTATCAGCGACGTGGCCAGTGCCGTTTTGATGAAGCGCTTTTATCGCTACCTAGCCGCAGGTGAGTCGCGTGCCGAGGCCATGCGCCATGCGCAGAAAGTGGTCAGACGGTATTTCAATCACCCCGCCTATTGGTCGTCGTTTCGTGTCGTCGGGGAACCGCGATGAGCCAACTCAAACTGTGGCTGCGTTGGAGCACCCGTTCGCTATGGCTAAGTAGCCTTGGTCTGGCTTGCGGGCAACAGGGAAAAGGCCGCGGTGATCCGCCAACGCCAACGAGTACCCCCGGGCATTTAAGTCTGAGCAGTAGCAATGTCACCGGTGCCTTTGCTTTAGGTACAACGAATGTGCCGGCGCGTGGCTATGATCTATGGATCTTCAATCATACGAGTCCTTCTCTAGAAGAAGTACCGTTGGATAGTAGCGGAGCCTTTAGAGTGCCCCTGACGCATTTTGTCGAAGGGCAATCCTATTCCATGCACCTGCTTAAAGACTTTAACTGGGTTGGAGATGTCGACGTGGCGACCTCTACCCCTGGCACACAGGCTGCTTTTGTCTATCAGGGGGGGCTCGGTTTTGATCTAGGGATCGTTCCGATTGCGCTGGACAAACAGGGGGTACCCGCAGTCCAAAGCTCGGGCATCGCCGCGACGATCGGCGGTGGATTTAACGTCGCGCCGACGTTTAGTGCATCCTTTGGCGACTATCTTTTGCCAAACCAGGTGACTCGGGTGGCATTTAGCAGTCAGCTCTTTGTCTTCGATGCACCGACTCTGCTCTATTCATTCTACCAGCGGTCTGCTTATCCGGCAGCTTTCGCCACTGACCTGAGGCGCCTGTACCGACTTGGGGCCCTGGTCCTAGCCCGCGATGAGACGGAGGTGATCGGCGTCGCACTTAGTCGTACCGGCCCATGGCAAAGTTCTGGGCGAGTGGCAAATGATGACCAGGTCGCGCCTGAGGCAGCTGGTTTGATCGGGGCCTTGCCAAGCTGGCTGAGCAGGACTAGCCCAGCTCGCTATGAATTTAGTGCTTTTAGCGGTGGTATGCCGCCTGCGGCCGCAGTGGCGGTCTTTAAGGTTCAACCAAATGGCGGCGCTGAGGTCTCGGTGCCGCGCCGCTTGGCGCGCCGACTTAGCATGCCGCCTAAGATCACGGCCGTGGCGACAGATGGGAGCACTCCAACCGCCGTGGATTATACATCGGCCATTGCGGCCAATGGACTGACGAGACCGTTTTGCCGCAGCGGCGAAGTGGTACTGGACGTCCAACCACCTCTGGATGAAGTGGACGCACCGATTGCGGCCACGGTCTTTGATCGCATCGAGGTATATTTCGACTATTACCGCAATGATGGCCTGAAGACCGTCAAAGTCGCTACCGACCCGAAGCAGTATGCCGCACCCTACAACGCGGCCATGGTCGACACCTCACTCACCGATCTCTCGCGAAGCTGGGATCCGACCAAGCAAAAGCTCACGTTTACTTTGGGGACGACGGTGCAAGATCTGGGTACGCAGGAGTTACGCCTTTGGTCGGATCTGTTCGTTGTCACCGACTCCGGCAAGACACCGTCGGCAGTGCGACTTCGCATTTATTATCTTAGCGACGGCGAGGCGACGGCGGCGGCGACGGCGGTCTGGTTTAAGAGCGGTTGCTAGACTGCGACGTGGCATCATAGTCATTTACAAAACACTAATTTGATTATAAAGTACCGGGCCGGCCTTGGTCGGTCTATATTTTATATCTTATTGATATCTTTAACTTAATTTCGCGGAGTACATCATGTCCCCCCTGGCTCAACGGATTCTTCTCGTCGTCGCAATGCTTACTGGTCTTTGTGGTGAAGGCTTGGCCCAACTGGGTCCGACCCTGCCGCCAACCTTGCCCCCGATCGGTGGGTGGGGCGTTTACACCTGTGTATCGACGTCCAACACGATCTGCGGTCAAGCTTTGGGCTACACGGATGTTGCTGCGCGTGTTCGTTGCGGTGGGATACCGGTCGCTTACTGCTATCAAAGCTATTGAGCGTCGGCGCGACTACTTCTTGTCATGCTGCAGCATGACTTCGGCGCGCTCGATGGCGACGCGGGTTTGGAAGCGCGGCGATTTGGCTAGTAGAGCCGGAATGCGGGCATCGGTCTCGGCTGGGTTGTGAAAGATTAGGAAGCAGCATAGATCGCCTCGTTTTGTATCAACTGCGGCGATCATACGGCGAAAGTCATCTTCGGTTGCCAACTTGGCATCGTCCTTCGGCGCGTCTTTAGTGTCGGATGCACCATCCTTAAGTGTACCCTTTGCCAGATCCGCCGCGGCGACGCCGCGAAATTTGAAGTCTTTGCCGGTGGTTTGTGCTGTCTTTAGGCGCTCCAGTAGCGACGCGACTTTTTTAGCGACGCGGGACTCTTTGATCTTGGCGGCGATTTCTAGGTGCTCAATGGCTCCAGAGAAGTCTCCGTCGCGGCTTTTGCCGAGCGATAGATTGTAGAGGACGATGGCTTTTTGGTCGAGATTGTCGTCGGGGATCGAGTCCAAGGTTTTGTTGTACAACTCGATGGCCTCAGGTCCTTGGCCGCACTTTGCCAGAGTGATCGCCTTGTTGTTCATATAGGCGACGATATTGTCGATGGACTCGAAGGCCGCCAAGATCTTTTTGGCCATAGCGCTGTCGCCTTTAGTAATCGCGACATTCACTTTGGCCTCGACGGTCTGGGCCGAGTCAGGATCAATGGCGGTCACTTTATCGAGCGCTTCTTGCGCCGCGGCATGGTCGCCTAGTTCGGTCTGGGTCTCGGCGATCAGACACAGGCGTTCGAGGTTGTGTGGCGACATCGCCTGGGCCTTTTTGAAGCACTTGAGGGCGGCGTCGTAGGCGCTCAAACGCATGAAGGACTTGCCTAGGACGTTCAAGACATGGATGCTGTCGCCGGCTTGTTTAAGTGCTTCGATGGCGGCATCGCGAGCAAGCGCGAATTGGTTGTTGGCGAAGGCGAACTCGGCTTCGATCAAGCGTTTGCGGGCCATTGGTGTTTGTTTGTCTGCAAATAGCTGCAGCCTTAGCGGCTCGGCATCGGCCTTGCGGTTATTTTTGAGCAGCATTCTTATTTTTCGTTCCAGCGTCATCTGCTCTGTCGGCATGCGTTCTTGCGCCATGGTCCAAATCAGGGCGGGCACGAAGACGTCTTTGTTGATCGGCTTCTGGATGATGTCCGCAACACTGATTTCGCGTACCAGGGGCATATCCTCTGGCTTGAGTAGCGAGCTCAGGACAATGATCGGCACGTTGAGAAAGCCGTGGTGTCGCACGCGCTGTATAAGCAGTGGACCGGTCAATTTCGGGACTCGCCACTCGGTGATGATGAGCTCCGGCTCCGGATTTTTCTCGAGGTAGTCCCAAGCTTCCTGGCCATTGGCAAAGATGCTGATGTTCTGGCAGCCGAGTTGCTTTAATATATCCTCGACGGCGCGCGCGGTAGATTCATCGGATTCGATGATTACTGCGGTGTTGGCGCCAATGATGTTGATGCCAGCTCCGCCGCCGCTGTCACCTTCAGCGGCTAAAGCATCGGGATTGCCAAACAGAACTTTAGCCAGCTCTGTCACCTTGTCGGATAGAGTTTTGTCGACGAGTTTGACCTGACGCAGGGTCTTTTTCGCCAGCTCTTGATTGCCAAGATGGAACTGCGGCTCGGCAAGGTGCAGCAGAATTTGTGGGTCACCCGGGTAAACATCTAGTAGATTCTTTTCCAACGCGGCCAACCCAGCATGGTTTTTGACCGTCTTTAGGTACTGTCGCAGATAATGCGCCGCGGTTTTTGGCTCGTTGAATTGTTTGCTCTCAAAGCGTGAGAATAGGGCCTTCATATCGGCGTTGAGCGTATCTTTTGTGACGGGCTTGTGGTGATAGGAGAACAATCCGAGCTCGAAGGCCGTTGGTAACACATAGGACTCTTCTTCAGTGACGAGAAGTGAGATACGAATGCCGCGCAGTTCAGGGTGTTCGGAGCATATCTTGAGCAGATGCAGGGCGTTGACGGGTTGGTCCGCCTGCAGTGGCGCGACGATCCAGTCGGCGCTATCTGATTCCAGGTGGGAAAGTACATCCTGGACTGAAGCCTTGCTTTCGACCGACTCAAAGCCCAGGGTCGAACGAATGGTCTCAGCCATCATCTGGCGCACAGGTCCCGAGGGATCGACGACAACGACCCGGCATTTTTTGTTGGTCAGACTGCTGGTCATGGACTGGCCTATTGAGGATAAAGGGTGCTTGGGACGTGCCAAGCCACCCAGATGAGTTCCTATCGGTGGGTCGCTTGGAAGTTTAAGCGTTTCTTCAAGGTCCGAGTGGACTACACTGATATGAATGGAATATTTTGCGCCAAAGAAATTTCATCAGCTGGCCCCGAGCCGGCGTCATGCTTGGCAAGCAGCCTGCATGCAGCTTATAAGGTGGTTATGCGTACGTTCCTGCAGACCTTACTGAAAATGAGCATCGTAGCGGCTTTGTTGATGTGGCTGAGCCACTCAGACAAGCTGGACTTTAGGCATCTCCGTGTTTTAATTGATGATCCGGCGATCTTTGCGGCCAATTTAGCGATGTGGTCCGTTGGCTACGTGGGGCTGGGGACGTTGCGCTGGTGGTTGTTGCTGCGTGGGCTGGACCTTCATGTCAGTTTCCCGCGCGCCTTGCACTTACAACTGATCGGCTTCTTCTTTAATACGACGATGCCTGGTGCGGTGGGTGGCGACATCGTCAAGGCCGTCTATTTGATCCGCGATCAATCGCAGAGCCAGGGTAAGACGCGAGCGATGCTAACCGTGCTGCTCGACCGAGCTGTTGGCTTAGCGGCGCTGTTTGTCATGGCTGGCTCCGCGATCATGTATAATTCGTCGTTTTTTCTTGAGCGGCCACCCATGATCCCGCTGATCGTGTTCATTGGCGCGGGCTTGGCGGCGATCTTGGGTGGCTTTGCTGTCGTCATGTTCCCCTTTAAACCTGGCAAGGATCCCTTCAAGCGGTTTCTTAACCTTGGCTGGCCGGGGTTCTCAACGGTGGAAAAAATCTACGATGCCTTGCGCGCTTATCGCGAGAAGCCCTTGATCCTGATGGCGACCGTCGGGATTTCGGTGGTGATCCAGTCTAGCGCGGTGCTTTATGCGCTGTTTTTGACTCAGCGTCTCACTGGGCAAAGGCCAGAGTTCAGTGTGTTCGGCACGATCTTTCCGATCGGTACCATGACGACGGCCTTGCCTCTGGCGCCTGGGGGCCTTGGCCTCGGGCATCTCGCCTTTGAAAAGTTGTTCACCATGGTCGGCCTGACCGGTGGGGCGAATATCTTCAATATCATGGCGCTGGGCCAACTGTGCTTGAACCTGCTCGGATTCATCCCCTACCTATTTTACCGCTCGTCGATGGGTAGCTTGAAGGCGATGCAGGACAAGTTAAGCGGCGAAAGCGAAGCCTCCACGGCGACGTGAGCTTTGGGTGGTGCGCTCTTACTTTGGCGCCCTACCCAGATATGTTTGCTCATGGGGCTCTAAGCGCCTGCGTTCAGATCGGTTTTCCTGAGTGGCGAAAAGATTCCGCGACAGCTCTTGCTGTAGATCAAGGATTCGCTACCATCGGCCTGAGAGCTTACTGGGCAAGGGTAGCACGCCGTAGTGGGCTGCTAGGCCGTGTGTCGCCTGCGCTGCACGCCGCACGCATGGTGGAAAGGCCGAGGCCCAGGGATTCGAGGCGGACACCATACATAGTGGTTGACGCTCCATTACACCACTAGATATGCTGCTAGCAGAGCCGGTTACCCTAATCTTTATATTAAGTAGACCCCCGTTTGGCCATTGATGCTGAATGGGCCGTGGAGGTTTTTTTATGTCTTCCCAAGCCCCTCAGGTTGCCACCAAGTCAGCCCAGTCGCTCAGGTCCTCCACGCTGCCTCGCATATCGTCCACTGCGGGGATCGACCCGGCCTTGCGCGTGCGTAAGCGCGATGGTCATTTCGAAGCCGTCGATCCGCTGCAGATCGTTTTAAAGGTGGCACGATGCGCTGAGGGTCTGGCGCATATCGACGCACAGACGGTCGCTGACAAGGCCATTAGGGGCCTCTACGACGGCGTGTGTACGACCGAGCTCGATGCCTTGCTGATCGCCAATGCGGCAATGCTGATCAGCGAGGAGCCCGAGTACTCGAAGTTGGCGGCTCGCCTGCTCGACGTCTATATCGCCAAGGAGGTCTTTATCGTTCGGGGCATTGAGTCGTTCTATGACTCTATCGCCGCGGGTTACCGCAGTGGCTTGATCGCCGAGACCACCTACGCCTTCGTCTGCGCCCATGCGCATACCCTCAATGAGGCTATTCGGCGCCAGAACGCCGATCACTTTGAGTATTTTGGCCTGCGCACGGTCTATGATCGCTACCTGCTGCGCGACCCGAAAAGTCGTGCGGTGATCGAGACCTCGCAATACTTTTTCATGCGCGTGGCGTGCGGTTTGTCGACGACCGTCGAGGACGCGATTCACTTTTATCAGTTGATCTCGACCTTTGAATATATGCCGTCGACGCCGACGCTGTTTAATTCCGGGACGCAGCATCAGCAGATGAGCTCTTGCTACCTTCTCGACAGCCCTGAAGACGACCTTGGCTCCATCTACGACAAGTACCGCGACGTCGCCATGTTGTCTAAATACGCCGGCGGTATCGGCTTGGCTTATCACCGGGTTCGGGCCAGAGGCTCGCTGATTCGCGGTACCAACGGCCAATCCAATGGGATCGTACCTTTTCTTAAGACCCTTGATTCCTCTGTCGCTGCGGTCAATCAAGGCGGCAAGCGCAAGGGAGCGGCATGCATTTACCTAGAGTCCTGGCACGCCGACATCTATGACTTTCTCCAGCTACGCAATAATACCGGCGATGAAGCGTCGCGGACCCACAACCTCAACCTCGCCAACTGGGTCCCAGATCTGTTCATGAAGCGGATCAAGACCGATGGCGAGTGGTCGCTCTTTGATCCCCATGATGTCCCGCACCTGACCGATCTTTATGGCGAGCCTTTTGAGGCCGCATACGCTGCGGCTGAAGTCGCCGGACTAGCCAAAAAGCAGGTGAAGGCCCGCGACCTCTATGCCTTGATGATGAAGACGCTGGCCCAAACCGGAAACGGTTGGATGACATTTAAGGACGCTTCGAATCTAAAAGCCAATCAGACTGGTAAGGCGGGCAACACCATTCACCTGTCAAACCTCTGCACTGAGATCCTCGAGGTGACGTCGCAAAGCGAGGCGGCGGTGTGCAATCTGGGTTCGCTCAACCTGTCGCGTCATGTCGAGGACGGTCGCTTTGATTTTGACAAGTTGGCGGAAAATGTCCGCTTGGCGGTGCGCTTTCTCGATCGGGTTATCGACATCAACTATTATCCGATCCCTCAAGCCGAGGTTTCCAACCGCCGCTGGCGCCCTGTCGGTTTGGGCATTATGGGTCTGCAGGATGTCTTCTTTAAACTGCAGCTACCCTTTGATGCGCCCGAAGCCCGCCAGCTCGCCGCACGGATCCAAGAGACGATCTACTTCAATGCCGTTGCCACCAGCTGTGAATTGGCGGAACAAAGTGGAGCGCACGGCAGTTATGAGGACACCCGAGCAGCGGCAGGCCAACTGCAGTTTGATCTTTGGGGGGTGACCCCTACCCTGCCTGGATGGGATGCCTTGAAGGAGAGGATCAAGTTACACGGTTTGCGCAATTCGCTGCTGATCGCCATTGCGCCAACGGCGACCATCGCGTCCATCGTCGGCTCTTACGAGTGCATTGAACCTCAGGTTTCTAACCAGTTCAAACGCGAGACGCTGTCCGGCGAGTTCCTGCAGATTAATTCCTACTTGGTCGAGGACCTCCGTCGTCTCGGGCTTTGGAATAAAGCCATTCGCGCCAAGATCAAACTGTCCGAGGGATCCATTCAGGGTATCGACGAAATCCCCGAGCGGGTTAAGCAGATCTACCGGACGGTTTGGGAGGTGCCGATGCGCTCGCTGATCGATATGGCGGCCGAGCGGGGACCCTACATCGATCAGAGTCAGTCGCTTAACTTGTTCATGGAAAGCCCAACCATCGGTAAAGTGTCGTCGATGTATGCCTATGCCTGGGAAAAGGGGCTGAAGACCACCTACTATCTACGCTCGCGTGCCGCCACGAAGATCCAGATGACCACGGTGTCAAATTACACTGAGGAAGAGGCGGTGGCCTGCTCTCTAGAAAACCCTGATGCTTGCGAGGCCTGCCAATAATGCTACTTGACCCTGGACTAGATCTGACCCTAAGACCGATGAAATATCCGGTCTTTTACGAGATGTACCGCAGTGCGATCAAAAACACCTGGACCGTGGATGAGGTTGATTTTTCGACCGATGTCGCCGATCTGCGGCGGATGCCGGCCTCAGAGCGCCATCTCATCCATCGTCTCGTGGCGTTTTTTGCTACGGGTGATTCGATCGTCTCAAATAATCTGGTGCTCAATCTATACAAGCATATCAACTCGCCCGAAGCCCGCATGTACCTGTCGCGCCAGCTCTACGAAGAGGCGCTACATGTGCAGTTTTATCTTACCTTGCTTGATACCTATCTCGACAACGAAAAGGACCGAGCCGAGGCCTTCGCTGCGATCGATAACATCCCGTCGATTCGGCAGAAGGGTGAGTTCTGTATGCGTTGGATGGACTCGGTCCATCACCTTGAGCAGTTGAATACGCCTGAGGACCGTCGGCAGTTTCTGCTGAACCTCATCTGCTTTGCCACCTGTATCGAGGGCCTGTTCTTTTTTGCGGCGTTTGCCTACGTCTACTTTCTGCGCTCTAAGGGCCTGCTGCACGGACTCGCGGCCGGTACCAATTGGGTCTTTCGCGACGAAAGCTGTCATATGAGCTTTGCCTTCGAAGTGATCCAGCAGGTTCGCGATGAAGAACCAAGTCTCTTTGACGATGAACTTAAGCGTAAGATCGCCATGATGGTGGATGAGGCGGTTGAGTGCGAGATGATCTTTGCCGCAGATGTCCTGTCGCATGGGATTGCCGGGTTATCGCTGGGCGAGATGCGTCAGTACCTGCAATATGTCGCCGATCAGAGGCTGATGGCGCTGCAGCTTCGTCCCGTATACAACGTGAGAAATCCTTTTGGCTTTCTCGAGTTGCAGGACGTTCAGGAGTTGGCCAACTTCTTTGAACGCCGAGTTTCGTCCTATCAGCACGGTGTCAGCGGTGACGTGGCCTTTAACGAAGAATTCTAACAGCGTGTGGGAAATGGTATGCCTCAGCTAGCCAGGTCCGGCGCTGTGCTCAACTACGAAACCTGGGGCGAGGGCGGTCCCTGGGTGACCCTGGTGAATGGCCACGTGCGGCCACTGACTGACTTTCGCATGCTTGGTCGGCATCTGACGTCCCTAGGGTTTCGTGTTCTAGCCCTGGACAATCGCGGCGCAGGTTTGACGACGACCACAACGGCCTTCACCCTTGCCGATATGGCCGCCGATGTCAGCTCCTTATGGGATCACCTTGGCATTGCGACGAGCGCATTGCTGGGGATCTCGATGGGTGGATTTATCGCCCAAACCATCGCTGGGGATGAAGTCACCGCGACCAGGGTCAGTCAGCTCTTTCTCGTGTCGACAGCGATGCGCCAAGCGCTGATTAGTCCAGACCGACGACCTTGGACGACTGATCCCGCCGAGGTGGAGCTTAAACTGCGGACCTATTTCACCGCTCAATTCTTCGAGCGCAACCGTCCATTGGTCAGAGGTATGGCGAAGCAGGTTGCCAAGGCCGTCGCCGAAGGTCCCTTCGTCGAGCAAAGTAAGCGGCAGGTTGCGGCGATCAGGGGCGTTGATCTGACCGTGACCGCCAGCCATATCAAGGCGCCGACTTATGTGCTGCACGGCGCCGAGGACGAAGTGATCGCTTTAAGTGCTGGCGAAGAGCTGCAGGCGCATATACACGGCGCCAACCTCCAGGTTTTCCCGGGGGCCGGCCATCTACTGTTGGCGGAAGCGCCGCAAGCACTGTACAACGCCGTTGCAAAGGCCCTCGCATGAGTTTCCTCCGCCGCCTTTTCTATCTGGCCTTAGCGACCGGTTGTATCGGCCTTTCGTTTTACATCATCGAACTCCTGCTGACGGACCTTGGTGCCATCCAGCTTCTTGGTATTCGTCAGCACGGCGTCCTCTGCACTGGGCTGATCCTCAGTTGGTTTGGTTGCCTGATCACCTGGTATATTGCGCGAGATGTCGCCATGGGTGCGACCATGACGCATGTGCTTAGCGACGGTGAATGGTCGAGCCATGTCGTCCATCTTGCCAAGCGTGCCGGTCTGAGCGAGGTGCCAGAGCTGGGTGTCTATCAAAATACCGGCTGCAATGCCTTTGTCGTTGGTCGCCGAAAGCGTGGCATGTTGCTGGCTCTGTCGCAGGGTTTGGTCGACTTGGGACCGGGTCCAGCCGCTGATTTGATCATCGCGCACCAGTTGGCACGCATTGAGCAAGGGGACGCCGTCACCCAGCAACTGCTTCAAGGCTTTATCGCCATCTTCACGCTGTTTCCCACGCGGATGTTGGCAACCTTTTTGGGTACATCACTGCGCACAGGAGAGGACGACACACCAACCGACGGGATGGAAGGGTTTCTTGTTCCGCTTTTGGAGATGCTGCTGACTCCCTATGCGTCGCTGCTGCTGCGTTTTTATGCCCGAGGCGCCGAGGCTCGCTGCGACCAAAGAGCTTGTGAAACCCTCGGTTTGCCCCAGCTCACCAGCGGCTTTACAACCTTGCTCAAAGCGCCGGTGGCACAACCTTACCGTGAAATTTTCGTCCAGCCGTTGAAATTTTCTGGTGAGGCTAAGTCGGTGATGAGCCTTTTGCTCTATCACCAGCCGCTGGCACAGCGCTTGGCGTTGCTTGGTCAGCGAAACAGCGCGAACGTCTAGTGGACCAGGCTTAGCAGGAACAGTTCCAAAGCCTTGCGGTCGGCGATCAGCAGGGCTTTGGCCGCAGCACCACCAGGTTTGATGGCATGCCCCAGCTGCTCACCCGTCGCGTCAAGCACACAGCACCAGGTGCGCTGACCGTGGCGCAGCAGCAAACTTTCCGCATCATGGTAGAAGCGGTCGCTCCCGTCACTGGACAGGAGCAGCAGTCGTGAGAGTCGCTCAGTTGGTGCCTTCTCGGCCTTTTGCTGGACCGCCAGTAGCCCCTTCAGCTCACGATCAAGCGTCGTGCCGATGACTTCTAGGCTTTGCACAAGGTGCCGACCGATGATGACGTCGCTGAGCGCCGCTCGCACCTTTTGGCTAAAGACCCAGCGCGAGATCGTCACTTTGCCACCGAATCGCAGGCGTTGTTCGGTGCTGATAAAGAGCTTTTCAACAGCCGCAGCTGTCGGACTAGTGAGGACGTTTTTTGGCAGTTTTAGCATCGGCTGATTTCACCTAAAGAAGGTGTCCTTGAGAAGGCGACTTTGGGAAGGGGACACCGGCGTAGGCGCCTGCTTAACATAAAACCGCAACAGACACCGCAAAAGTTGTCAACCTATCAATTTAATGGATCTTTTAGGCTTTATCGACGACCACCTTGAAGGCCATCCTAGAAGCCACAGTGTTTATCTGGGCGTCCCTTGCTCTGGCTATTGGTATAAACTAAAATAATAAAACTCCAGCAGTCGACAGCTTAAAGTGCGCAAATTGGGATTACGACCCACGCTTGAAGGCGCTTTTGGAGCAGAGCAATCAAAACTGCGGCCGAGGGGGTTTTGTTGATGGGAAGCTTGAGGACCTTTAGTCTTGTCAGCGTGGGCGTGATGCTGGTGTTTGGTTGCAAACCGGCGGTTAAAGGTGGGGCAAGCATTGAGTCATCCGACAAAGTGCATGGCAACGAGGTCGCCGCCAATATTCGTAACTGGGAGGATGTACCCGCGTCGCAGCTGCCAAAGGCCGATGCCTACAAACTAGTATTATTTCCAAAGGCGGAGATCGCCGCAAATATGACCCCGGGTAGAGGCGAAAATGGGGTCCCTCACTCTCTCGACGGCATCTGGTGGACCGATGGTGATGCCTTTCCGATCAAGGCACTGACGCTTGCTCATGCTGCGTTCAATGATCCGCAGACCAAACGCAGCCTGGCGCTACCGGTTTTTGACGCTGGTTGCTACACCTACGTTGGTGATGCCTCTGGGGCGAACTTCTTTCAGCTGATGGTAGCCGTGCATCTCATCTACGAGATTAATTTTTCGGCTGACTATCAGCATGCGGACATCGTTCCGGTATTGAATCTCGCAGGTAGGACGGTCAAGGTACCGACGTGGCTTGCCGAGTTCACGATGGATTTTCATGACGATGGACTTTGGACCCGCAAAAGCTCGTTTTTCAAAACCCAGGTCCCAGACTATCAATTCACGCGCATTATCACCGCCGATGGTCAGCAAGACCACGGGCATAACGATGCCTTTCAACGCTACTTAGATAGCAGTCTGCCGAATACTTACAAAGTCGTCGCCAACTAAGCATGGCTTGGTCGTGACACCGACGTTAGCCCAATGACGCCGGTGTTCGAGGCGTTAGACCAGCGACGAGGCGCACTTCGGTTTCGCTCATGCCTAGCTCGGAAGCGATCTGCGCTGGCGCTTTGCCGCGGGCAAGCAGGCTGCGCGCGTCGGCATACTTCTTGTCTTCGATTTCTGCCAGGACTTCCTCGTAGGGCACTCGGTTATCGAAGAAGCGACAGATCTTCTCGCCTCTAGCGAGGAGTTTTTGCAGGC
>Ga0315289_10001554_pt1 | contig 35810 bp, 29 predicted proteins | sample YL17G11_40_MG_FD_203452 | JGI IMG/M metagenome (GOLD analysis project Ga0315289, IMG submission 203452) | Sediment microbial communities from Yellowstone Lake, YNP, Wyoming, USA - YL17G11_40 | ecosystem: Environmental > Aquatic > Freshwater > Lake > Sediment | place: USA: Wyoming | collected...
AATCTATCGTCTTAACAACATTCGACCGCTTGTGAGCGCCTGTTATGATTCCGCCAGAAAAATCCTGGAACGTCAAGTTGAGGAACAGCCCTATGACCCGCGGTTTCATAGCCGGCTTGGATTAGCTCTTGCGGGATTGGGACTGAAGGAAAAAGCGGTTTCGGAGGGTGTGAAAGCGGCAAAGATGCTTCCTTATGATAAGGATGCGTATAGCGCCCAATTCATGGTGGCCAACCTGGCCGAGATATATGTAATGAATGGGGATTACGTGGCCGCAACCGATCAGATCAAGCTCCTGCTATCACGTCCGGGGTTCACATCGATACCGTACCTGAAAGCCGACCCTATCTGGGCACCGCTCCTGGATTATCCCCCATTCAGAAGATTGGAAAAGCGGGGGAACTAATCATGGGCCATCTTCAGAGATAGATATCTTATATCTCGATATCTTGTTCTTGAGCCCTTTGCGGGTCAGGCCGAGTATTTTCGACGTCTGCAGGATATTCCCCTTGTATTGCTTAAGCGCCGACGTTATGACATCGCGCTCGATTTTCTCAACGATCTCCTGCAAGCGTCCATGACGATCCGCGTGCTCGGCATAGTCGCCGTCCCCGATCAGAAGGGCTGGAGATAGGTGGTTGATTTCTATTCTGCCGCCGTCGCACACCATGGCGGCGCGCTCGAGCTCGTTCTCGAGCTGCCTGACATTCCCCGGCCAGCCGCAGGAAAGAAGCGCATCGAGCGCCGCGGAAGAGATAGAAAGGTTCTCGTTGCTGGTTTTGATTCTTGTTTTCTTCAAGATGTGGTCGACCAGAAGCGGAATATCATCTCTGCGCTTCCGAAGCGGCGGAATCTCAATCGTGAACGTGCTCAAGCGATAATACAGGTCCTCCCTGAAGTTGCCATCGTGTATCTCCTTTTTGAGATCCTTATTCGTGGCGGAGATGACACGCACGTTGACATATTCGGTCCTGGCGGCGCCGATGGGGCGAATCTCCCCGTTCTGAATCACCCTCAGTATGGCGGCCTGGGTGGAAAGCGGGGCATCTCCGATCTCGTCGAGAAAGATAGTGCCGCCATCGGCCTCTTTGAAGAGCCCGATTTTGTCTTTCAGCGCCCCGGTAAATGAACCCCTGACATGGCCGAACAGCTCCGACTCCAGAAGCGTCTCGGTTTTGACGCCGCAGTTTTTGACCACGAACGGTTTGTCTTTTCGGGAGCCGGCATAATGTATGGCTCTGGCGACCAGCTCCTTGCCGGTGCCGGTCTCCCCCATGATCAGCACCGGGGAATCGCCTCCGGCGAACTTCGATGCCAGCATCAACACCTGCTTGATGGCCGGCGATTTGCCGACCATGTTCTCGAAACTGAATATGGCTCCGACCTCGCCCCGCAGCCTGACGTTTTCTTCGCTCAGCTTGCGCCGGGAAATCTCCAGAAGCTCATTCTTACGGGCCAATTCCTCCATCAGCTTGGCATTGTAAAGAATCTGTGCCGACTGGGAGGTCAGAATTCCCACGAGACGACAGAGGTCGTCGCCAAAGGGCCCCTTGGCAGATGAACGGATCAAAGTTGTCAAGCCCAGTATCTCATTGCGCACTATCATGGGGATACAAAGGACGGACTTTATCTGCGCACCCTCCGATGACAGTCCCGGGAAGCGCTCGTCGTTGTCGAGGTCATCGACCTTGAGCATTCTCCTGTTGGACAACACCCAGCCGGAGATAAGGCTATTAACCTTATACGGCAGGACCGATTTCTCCTGCCTCTCATCTCTGATGACGGTCTGGAGTTCCACCCCCCGCGACGGTTCTACCAGGCTGATGACTCCCTGGTCGGCGGCAGAGATAGCTATTATCTCCCCCAGTACAGCGGACATTATGTGATTCGTCTCTCTAAGCTGGCAGACCTTATTAAGCAGGTTGTTTATGACCCGAAGCTCGTCAAGAATCGTATGCAGGTTTTCCGAATTCTCACCGGCCATAAAAGGCCTCCGATTAATGGGTGTCTCCGCCTATAGAATATAACATTTCCGCTGGTTATTCAATGTCCCTTTCGATGTCAACCGGCGGATTTTCAGAACACATGGCCAAAATTGAAGAATATGCGGGTTCCCTCCACACTGTGACCGGCATCGGCGCGCGCCACGAAGTTAGCCAAGTAGTATCGCAATCCCATACCCCAGTCGGCATGCCATTCGTCGAGCGAGAGATCGGATAGTGACCGCCATACTCGCCCGGCATCGGAAAAAATGACGCCTCCCAACCTTCTGTAGATCGGGAAGCGATACTCGGCCGATGTTAAGGCCATGGCTTTGTCGAGGAAGCGGTCGGCCTTGTACCCACGAGCCGTCCAGCCATCGCCGATCTTGCTCAATTCCTGGTATGGCGCCGTGCCAAACACTTCCTGCATCCACAAGCGCGCTGCGAAAACATCGCTCCTCCCCGAAACCCTGGTGTGCCAGCTCGCTTCGAGCCTGAATCTTCCAAAATCCCAATCGCCGCCAATCATTTTCGTTGCCTGTTCGTATCCCGCATAAATCCTGATCCCTCGCCGCGGGTCGATGCCGCTGTCGCGCGTATCGAAGATGAGTGATGATCCCCAGATCGCCAGATCGCATTCTCCAGCGCCGGGAGTTTGCGGCGAAATCGTATGCCAGGTCGTGTCGAAATCGTACACGCTATGATGCCCATATCGAAAACCGAAGCCGCCTGACAAGGTCGCCGAGAATCCATGGCTTACGGTGCCCTCAATCTTAGAAGATTCGCGGGGGAACTGGTAATCGTTGTCTTTGGATTCGTTTCCGATTCCGAAGAAGTTGCTTCTTATACGCTTGTCGAATTCCAATTTCATGTCCAGAGCCAGGCGGAAAGTGCTCCCGCGCCTGAGCTCGCTGTCCAGGGTTGAAAGGGCCAATGCATACCACTGCTCGCCTTTTGTGCTGCCGAATATTATGGCGTCAAGAGCACGCTGCTTCAGGCTGTCCTTTATCACGGCTTTACCGCCGAACCCGAAGCCGACATCGGAATCGTACATCACGATGGGGAAAGCGGAGATGCGATATCTGTTGCCTTCGTCACTCTTGCTCCAGCAAACAGCTCTACTTATGAGCAAAAACGTTAATAATATTATGGTGATGTCGCGCATCGTTCCATTCTACTCGGGGTTAGACTCGATTTCAAGCGTTATTCCCGACCACGTATCGCCTCCAATTCCCCAAATTGGCGTGGGAAAAAGTTCTGTCCTCTGAGTAGAAACCAAGATTCCCTTTTTGCGCGGGATTCATCGGCGTCATTCTTCCTTACCGCGAAAGACTCGCGATTTTCAGGCCACCTTCCCCGACTGCGCGGTGGCGAAATAATAGCTGTCTTCGATTCTTTCCGAGCCGCAATAGATTTGGTGCGCCTGGCGGATGCCGACAATGTCGATAGAGTCGAAACCAAGATTGCCCAGAATAAGCTTCATTTTTTCCGGTCGACAGCCGAAGGTGAGAGGCTCCTTGACGGCGGCGCAAAGTTTCAATAGCTCTCGATTCCCCCTGTAGTCGGTCTCATCGTCCAGAAGCTCAGGAGGAATAAAATCAAAAATGATCCTATTGTCGGGTCCAAGGCCGGCGAGCTGTCCCAGGGTCTCCTCGAGAATATCCTGATTGAGAAAAAGCGTCACGCCCTCCCAGATGAAGAGGGTCTTCTTTTGCTTGTCGAATCCGGACGTTATCAGGCGCTCGGTGGCAGATTCTTTCGAGAAGTCTATGCCGACGTCGGTGACATTGCCGGGCAGCCTGCCGAGCATTCTCTTGGTCAGCGATTTTTTTATGATCTGGGTCGACGGCAGATCGAGCTCGAAGACGCGAGCTCTTCTGAATTCCTCGAGCCTCAAGAAGCGGCTGTCGTATCCTGCGCCCAGCAGGACCACCTGCTCGTAACCGTCGTTGAGGCAATCTCTGGAATAGTCGTCGAAAAAGCGGGCGCGCAGCACGATGGCTTTGCGAATCGAGGGATTTATGGCCTGCATCATGCCGACGACCTGCATGCCGGCCTCCCCGGCATAGTATTTGGCCAGCGGGTCAGCGATGATCTTCTGATCCTCGGGAAGAGAGTCCTCGAACGCTTTAGCCCCCGCGGACCAACGCGCGAAGAGAAATCCGCAGGGCTTTTCGATGGTTTTGCTGTAAACGGCGTGCATTGTTATCCTCCTATCTTGTTCAAGAATTTCTATCGAAAACTGGTTTAATTTTCCCCATGCCGAGAAGCATAGGGTAAACGAAAAGCTGGACCCCTATCTGGAAAAGCATTATCCAGTAAATAATCGCCGGCGCTGATTTCAGGAGAAGGAAGACCGGGATGAAGAAGAGCGTGGTCAGATAATTGGTGATGCTTTTGTAGCCGAATTTCCAATGGGTGGTGACCAGGCATGTGATAGGGTACTTGATCGGGGAATGGCAGAGAGCGATCAGGACTATGGTATACAAAGTCGGGAAGATCGGCGGCAATTGCAGAAAGTAAAAAAGGAATACCGAGAAGAAAATCGGCGGCACACCGACCGAATAGCCCTGGGCTAAGAAGTTCTCTTTCCTGGAGTACTTGAAAGAGGCCGTGACTATGGCTGCGACCGCCACCATTTCCCCCCAGCCGGGCAAGAAGAGGCCCGATCGCAGGAAGAGCATCATGGGGACAAACGTCAGGCCAACCAGATCCGTTATGGTATCGAGGGTCTCTCCGGAGATTCCGGGGAATTTGTTCCTGGTCTGGAACTTACGAGCCAGGGTCCCGTCGAAGCGATCTATTAGCAGCACCAGGAGCGAGAATCGGGCGGCCGAGTCGAACCTGCCATCCATGACGGAGATGAGCGCCAGTGCCGCAAACGCCAGCCCCGTCAGAGTCAGAAGATGCGGAAGATAATAAATGTATTTTTTCATGTCTTCCTCCACTCACTTTAAAATCAGAATCTTGAGCCAGTATGATACCGGGGCGGCGACGATGAGGCTGTCAAAGCGGTCGAGCACGCCACCATGTCCGGGCAAGAGCTGGGAGAAGTCTTTTATCGATATTCTTCTTTTGATTAGCGAGAACGCCAGGTCTCCTGCAGTCGCCGATGCCGCCAGCGTCACCGCCATGACTATCGGGACTGCCAAACCGGGAGCCGGGGCCAGAAACTGAAAAAGAAATGCTGCAGCCACGACCGAGGCGAACCCGCCGACGAGTCCTTCAACCGTCTTGGCAGGGCTGATTACGGGGCAGAGCTTATGTCTGCCGAGGAGGCGCCCCCAGAGCTGAGAAAAGCTATCGGTGACGGAGACCAAGAGAAAAAGGTAGGCAAATGATGGGTACCAAAGGGGGGCCTCGCCGATAAGCAAGTGCGCCAGAAAAAAGGCCAGAACGACAAAGAAAACGATCGACAAAGCCATTGCCGGCAAACGCGTATGGCGGATATTAATATACAGCTCCCTGGCTCCCCCGGCCGCAATAAAGAGAGCCAAGCCTGACACCACTATTTTGCCCAAGTAGGCCGAAAGCAATATGCCAATGATTATCATCATGTAAACGCCGTACTTGAGCCAGTCGGCCTTTCTCTGCCGTGACGGGGTCTTTCTGGCGACATGAATTAGCACTACGAGGATGGCTCCGAAGATAAAGAGAAGGCCCACATAAGCCAACAACCTTTGGAGCATCTCAACCACCATCCTTTGCAGGCACGATCAACTTCAGGGCCCCGGGAAGCACCCTTACCTCGAAACGTCTGGCCTCCTGCAGAATCTCACCGTCGCCGAAAAAGGCCTGGAGATTATCGCAATCAATCGTCAGTTGGCCGGCTCGCCTCAGGCTGACATATGGAAGACCCTCATGCGTGCCGCGCATGACGCGCGACAAAAGGCTGAGGACTTCGAGCCGACTCTTGGAGTTCTTTATCAGGCAAAGATCGGCGACCCCGTCGGAGGGGTCGGCGCCCGGAGACATCCGAAAGCGTCCCCCAAGGAACGGGAGATTATCCGCCATGACGGTCAGGGCATCGATGCCATAGCGCAAGCCGTCATGATAGATGGTAACGCGATTATGATGCCGCTTCTTGCGAGACACGGCCAGAAGTGTCGCCAGGACATATATTTTACGGCCCAAGAGTCGCCTCAGCAGCCGGCCGGTCCTACCGTGGCTTCTTATTGCATTTGCAAAGTCAACCACCTCGCAAGGAAGGCCAATGCCTCCCGATGTGGCATACAGGCTGCCATTAACGCACAGGAGATCTGTCTCCTGGGTGGTTCTTCTTTGAATAATCTCGCAGGCTCTGTGAATATTCCTTGGTATGCCAAAGAAGGCGGCCAGATCATTGGCGGTGCCCAAGGGCATTATGCCGATGGTGACATCGCGTCCGGCCGCGCCGTTTATTACCTCGTTGACCGTCCCATCTCCCCCGACGGCAACTATGGTATCATAACCGGCTGCTGCAGCAGACCGCGCCAGCCAGGTGGCATGTCCGCGATAGGCGGTCGGAGAGAAATCCAACTGATGCGAGGAGAGACAGTCTCCGATCAGCCGGGTCAGCCTCTCACGCGAATAATCTCTTACTTTCGTATTTATTATCACCTTGATCTTCACCGGAACGATCCTCCACGACTTTCATCTTAAGGCTACGCCGCCAGGCGGTGCCGTTTGCCCCAATCCGTCTCCAGGCAATATCGAAGCAGGTTGCGATAGTAATCTTTGAACGCCGGAGGCTTCAAGCCTGACGCAGTTAATGCCTGTCTCGTATTGGCATCATCGAAAGACCTCTGGACGCAGAGGTAGGGCGCGTATTCGTCCATGGCATTGAGTATTGCCCGATCCCTGGTAGAGCAAGACCTCTTGGCGTTCTGAAATTGGCTTGTCGAGAGAAAAGTAACTTCCGAAACGCGTCTATGAGGGGCAGCTTTATCGAAGTACTCTCTTGCCAGCCGCACGATCTCGCGGGCTGTCGGGGAGTTGTCTTCTCCGGCGACCAGATGAAATGTTTTACCGGCAATATTGGCGCACCCAAATGTGACCATGGTTAAGGCTTCGCAAACATAATCAACCGGGACCACGTCCAGGCGCGTTGACGCATAGCCGGGAAGGTACTTTATTAATCCGGACTGGATCAGCCTGAGTGGCATATAGAGGACATTGAATGACGATGTTACTCCCGTCCTGGAATCGCCGACTATGATGCTGGGACGGAAGACCGCGATGGGAATCTCACCGGATAGCTTTCTAATGAGCATTTCCGATTCGAATTTCGTCTTTTCATAGCTATTTTCGAAGCGCTGGCCGCAGTCAAGCTCGTCTTCATATATGATTCCGGGGCGATCACCGGATACGAAAGCCGTGCCGACATAAGACATCATTCTGAAGCTGCCTGTCTCCATGGCCCGCCTCGCCAGCGCGGACACGTACTCGGTGCCGGCCACATTGGCGGCTTTGGCGCATTCGAGGGGAAGGTTGAATTTGACTGTAGCGGCGCAATATAAGATGTGAGTTATTTTCGATGCTGTTTCATCATAAAGTTTCTTCCCGATTCCCAGGTTCGGCAGGGAAACATCGCCGCATATGATCTCGACTCGCCTAAAGAGATCAGGCAGGCCAGACAATTGCGGTATTTCTTGCCAAATTGACAAAAGGCGCTGGGAGGCCTCTTCCTTATCAGCGGCGCGTATCAAGACCAGCAAACGGGACTTCTTGTCATTCAGAATTCGTGCCATCAAGTTGCGTCCCACAAACCCGGTCGCGCCGGTCAGGAAGACTATCTTTTCGTCCGAGGCTTTCATCGATTTTCCCTTTCATGTGACTCATAATGCAAGGGAGATGCCAGCTTCGAGACTCCTCGATGATTGGGATAACCTATTGCATGACATTGGAATGAGAATAGGGTGATTAGGCGAAATCTGTCAGCCTGATGGATATCAAGTATCCAATAGGTATGCCTGAAGTCAGGCGCTATCCAGCGAAGCCGGGAAACTCCAAAGTTGAACGATTACAAGACCCTGATAGATGGCTGGTTATGAAAGCTTGTATGCAGAAGGCCCGACGGCATCGAGTTTGCTCCTGGTAATCGCAGAGAGAAGGTGATGTTAGATGCAAAGGAGAAATGATTCAATCCGCCGCTTGGTTGCAGGCCTGGCATTCTTTGGGGCCTTTCTGGATACGATATTCTGGGCTCTTTATTTGACCGAAGGCATTCAGTTCGGCGAAACAGCCAACCTGATAGTTGAGGGCTTTGAATCGGCGTTTTTGTTCGCGGACGCGTTGCTTGCGATCACGCTGATCGTGGCCGGCATAGGACTCCTGCGAAACCGCGCTTATGGGAGTTTTTTCACGGCAATCGCATCTTCGATGGCTCTCTATCTGGGACTACTCGATTTCACCTTTTATTCGAAACAGGGTTTGTATTCGTTAAATTCGATTTCCGGCCTGATCGAGACCATAATAAATGCCACCTGCATCGTCGGAGGCTTAACCGGTTTGGTCATGGCCGGGCGATTCTGGAGGTTTGGACATGGAACGGCGCAAGCCTCAAGATAAGGTCGCGGTCATAACCGGGGCTGCCGGCGGCATAGGCAAGGTGACCGCATTTCAGCTTGCGACGAACGGCTATAAAGTGGTTCTTGCGGACATCAACCGGGGGGCTCTCAAACAAATAGAATCTGAACTCGTCAATATGAAGCTTGTCGTCGCAGCCACTGAGGTTGACGTCAGCAACCTTGATTCCTGGGAAAACTTGCTGGCGTTATCGCTAGAGCGCTTTGGTCATGTCGATATTTTAATAAACTGCGCGGGCATCATCGACCCCGGACCGATCACCGAATTGTCGGCGGAGCGATTAAGAAGGCAGATTGACGTTAATCTCCTGGGGACAGTATATGCAGCTAAGGTGCTCCTGCCATATTTCCTGAGTCAAAAGTATGGGCATATGATTTTCACGGGGTCTCTGGGAGGAATAGTCCCCATGCCCCATGAAGCGGTCTACTCCGCGTCCAAATTCGGCGTCAGAGGATTTTGCCAGGCGCTGGCGGTTGAATTGCGAGGCACGCCGATCAAGGTGTCGGTCATCATGCCCGATTCGGTTGCTACGTCCCAATTAACGCAGGAGGCATTGCGCCACGGCTCGGCCGTCTCGTTTCTGGGAACGCCGCTAAGTCCCAAAGACGTGGCCCGGGCCATCATAAGAACTGTAGGCCGCCGGCGTGTAGAGGTCTATGTTACTCCTCTGCGAGGGTTTCTGTCGAAAGCCATGACAATTTCCTCCAGCGTTTTCGGATTGATTTACCCAATTTTGGAAAAATACGGCAACTGGCAGCGAAAAGAATACTTGCGAAAATCTCAGGTCTCATTTGAACAGATTATCCCCGAGGAGAATCATGTCGGATGCAATATCGGAATTGACGAGCCGGTGCGGCGCTAAGAGAATAGCAACTCTTGGATTCCTTCGCCATTATGTCGTTACCATGCGACCGTATCTGTTATTTGTCTCCGGAGCGACCGGACTTGCCGGACTGGCTCTGACTCCGATTGAGCTTTCCCCAATGTTTTTCGTCATCTTCGCGATTTTCTTTTTCTCCTACGGTTTGGGCCAGGCACTGACCGATTGCTTCCAGACCGATACCGATTCGATCTCGTCTCCATATAGGCCTCTGACGATGGGAAAAATCAGGAAGAGCCAGGTACTGTCAGTAAGCCTTGCAGGCTTGATTTCAGGCGGATTGATTCTCGTTGCAGCCAACAGGACCAATATTCTGTTGGTAAGCCTCTCTATATTCGGTCTTTCCACTTACACTTTTTTCAAGCGCAGGTGGTGGGGCGGGCCATTTTATAACGCCTGGATCGTGGCGGCGCTATGCCTGATGGCTTATCTCTCGGGAAACGGCATCGCGCATCAAGAGCCCAAGCTGGCCATCCCCTTGATTTCCACCTTGGCAGCGACGTTCTGGGGGTACGCGAACTTCGTTCTTGCCGGATATTTCAAAGATATCTCTGCCGACAGGGCCACCGGGTACAATACTCTGCCGGTGGTGTTTGGGCGGGTGGTCTCCGCCATTGTAAGCGACATATTCGCGGTGCTCTTTCTCGTTTCTGCAGGAGTAGCGGTCGGCAGTGTCCTGGCAGGAAATGGGCTCTCCTCAGAAAAGCTGGTGTGGGTTATTCCTGCCGCGGCCGGGACGATCGCCGCATTGACGGCCCAAATACGGCTTCACCGGGAGAATTCAGATGAGATGGCATTTGGCGCCATTTCGCCTGTGGTTCATGCTTATATATTGATCTTGTCGGCCATGGCTTCGGCATCCCGGCCGTCATTCATAATACTGGCGGCCCTGTTATACCCCGGATTCTTGATCGCCATGAAACTACGTCCTCAAAAAGAGCAGATATGACGAATGAGGTCCGGCGAATATGGTTATCTTGATTAATGCCAGAGCCTGCGGCGGAAAGGCAATGCGGAAATGGAGAGCCATCAAGGGTGAGGTGGCGGCGCGTCTTGGCGGCTACAAGATTTATTTTGCACGCGATCTCGGTCTCGCCGGCAAATATATCGCCTGGGACCTGTCGAAGGGGGAACGGCAATTCATTGCCGCAGGCGGCGATGGGACGTTCAACTTCCTCTTGAATAGCATAATCGAGACAGCCGATGAGCAGACTCTGTCCGAGGTGACTCTCGGCGCCATAGGCCTGGGATCGAGCAACGATTTTCACAAGCCGTTCGACCGGACGACCATGATCAAAGGCACACCATGTCGGATCGATTTCGGATCATCATCGGAGCGCGACGTCGGCGTATTACGCTATGTCGACTCGTCGGGAACGGAAGTTGTCAGGCACTGGATCATTAATGCCAGCCTGGGGGTCACCGCCGAAGCCAACAGCTTTTTCAATGACCCCGACAGATTTCTGTCATTTTGCAAGCGATATTCGACCGGGATGGCAATCGCTTATGCCGCATTGAAAACCATGGCGAGATTCCGAGCCATGCCTATGACGCTGAGCGCCGACTGCCGGGAGCCGGCTCAACTTCAAATCGAAAACCTCGGAATCGTCAAAAGCCCGCATTTTTCCGGGCATTTCCACTATGATTCGCCGATCGATTACGCCAGCGGCCGTTTCCACGTTCATCTGATAGACCAAAGAAGCGCCGCCTCCAAGCTTTTGACTCTGTCGAGACTGGCCCACGGGAAAATGAGCCGCAGAGATTCGGAAATGAGTCTTGAGGCTCACCGCATTTACGTGAAGTCCGAAAAGCCTTTTGCCGTCGAATTCGACGGCGAGGTTGTAACAACAAAGAGCGCCTCGTTCACGTTGAGGCCTCGGATGATAAGGGTGTGCTCATGCTGAATGATATTCTGGAGAATCGTTTCATCGAAAATCTGGCATCGACCTTTGCAAGATCGCCTCTTCAAGAAAACGGTCTGCAGGAAAGCGATGCGGAGCTGATCCGTTTGACGGGTTCCGACATTATGCTGGCGATCAAGGTTGATTCCATAGTGGAAGAGATAGAGATGGGCCTTTATCGGGACCCCTATCTCATAGGCTGGATGACGGTCACCGCGCCGGCCAGCGACCTGGCGGCGGTGGGGGCAAAACCACTCGGTATCCTGATTGCGGAAACTCTGGCTGAGGACTCGGAGCGCCACTTTATTTCGGAGCTGCAGCGCGGCATCAAGGAAGCCGGCGAGGCCTACGGAATACACGTTCTTGGCGGTGACACCAACTTCTCCGGATCAATGCAAATGACCGGCTGCGCGCTTGGCATTATTACCGACAGTAAACCGATGATGAGACGAGGCTGCAAGCCCGGGGACCATATATATTCCTCGGAGCGTTTGGGGCTGGGCAGTGCCTACGCCCTGTCGGCTTACTCGGAGATGGGGAACGATAAGCCCCTGGACTATCGTCCTCTTGCCCGCCTGAAGGAAGGGGAATTACTGAGAAGATTTGCGTCCGCCTGCATGGATACAAGCGATGGTCTTCTGGCAACCCTCGACCAGTTGATGCGCCTTAACGGGACCGGTTTTGACGTTTCAACTCCCCTGGATCAAATTCTTCATAAAGCCGCGCTCGATTTGGCTTGCAGTTCAGGAATACCGCCCTGGCTAACGCTGTGCGGCCCGCATGGAGAGTTCGAGTTGGTCTTTACGATTCCGCCGCAAAGAGTCGACGAATTCTTACAGGCCGCCCGGAATATTGACTGGGCGCCAATATATCTTGGAAGGGTGACAGAGACATGCAATATCATGTTAAACACGGGTGGCGGCGCCAAAAGAGTCCCCACCGGAGCCATAAGAGACCTTTTTTCTAAAGTTAGCGGGGACCTGAAGCGATATATTTCAGCCCTTCTCGAAACCGACGCTGCTGGGCGATAAAGCGCGGAATGAAAATGGCGCCTCCGAAACAAGAGGCGCCATTCTACCTTGATTGAGGTTTGCGATATGCTGTCTAACGCTACGGATGCCTACTGAGTCAATGGCTTCAGAGTTCCCCGCTCCCTGGTGTTCCTCTTTGCGAACTGGTAATACTTCTCGTAGGGGATTGAGTCGAGATTGACGCCCGCGAGCTCCTTGGCGACCTTCTTCCTCAGCTCTTCAAAATAGGGGTATGCAGGGCATTTCCCCTTTCTGTGAGAGCCGATTCGTTCCGATTCGGGTCTGGTGCACAAGGCTGGTGAAAGCGTCCCATCTACTGCTTCCAGAACTGCCAGGATGTTGTACTGGTTGCGCGGCTTGGTTAGAAAATAACCGCCATAGATCCCTTTCACACTTCTCAGAAGTCCCGCCTGAACGAGGTGTTTCAGAACTTTCGCCAAATACTCTCTGGGAATGGTCTCGGACCCTGAAATCTCGTCGATTGTGCTGGGATGAGCACCGTTTACCGCCGCCACATATAACATGGCGTGCAGCGCGTAGTCAGCTTTGTTTGAGATTTTCATCTTTTCTCCCGTTTTACGTTAATCGCCCAAACGACTGCACCCACTCAAGGGAGATCGTTCCTGTAGTTGATGTCGGTGGTTAACTTGTATAATCTAAGCTGTCTTGTCAAGGATTATTTCTAACCTGGAATGTCGTTTTTTTTTGAGGGGGGCCGGTATTTCAGATATCCGGATTTGCCCTTCAGAGGCGGCTCCGTCCGTTCAAAAGTGTCGTTGAATAGATAGGGGACGCCGAATATTCACTTTCAACTTGTGATTACTTGAAACTATTGTTATCCATGTCTGGACGCCAAAGTGAGGGCTTAATTCTTTGGTGGATAGACAGATAGTGAATCGAGGTGGAGTCCATGAACGTTGTTCTCAGAAAAATCGTTTGCACCAGCGCCGAATCTGCTTATGACGCCCTGACCGACCCAGCACAATTATCGCGATGGTTTACCACGTCCGCCAGAGCCGATCTGGAAATCGGCGGCTCTTATTCCAACGCCGATGGGGATAAGGGAGAGTTTCTGGAACTCCATAGGCCCGATAGGCTTAGGTTCACCTGGGAAAATGACAAGCACTGCCCCGGGACCGTAGTCGAAATATCGATTAAAGAAATTGGTGAGGGGGCTGTCGAGATAATGTTAACCCACTCCCTCCTGGCGTCCGACACAGACGCCAATGATATGACGACAGGCTGGTCCTGGGCTCTGACTTCCCTGAAATCATTCCTGGAAACAGGACAACCGATATCTTTCGAGAAATGGCAGAAGGACCAGACTGACTGACGAGGACTTATCACAAGAAAACGCTGCCGGAATATTCGCCAGGGCAGCGCTTCTTCGATTCAAGCAATTTTCAAAAACGTTTCGTGTAGACGTGGCAATAAGGGGTTCCGCCTCTTACTTCATAGTAATCCTGATGATAATCCTCGGCTGGCCAGAATTTATCGGCCTTGAGGAGTTTCGTCACCACATCGTAACCCTTAGTTTTCAGGATGTCGATTAGCTTCTCAGTCGTTTCCTTCTGACTGTCGCTGGTGTAGAAAACGACCGAGCTGTATTGTTCGCCGATATCAGGCCCCTGGCGGTTCAATTGGGTGGGGTCATGAATCTCGAAGAAATACTTGGTCACTTTTTCGTAATCGGTCTTTGATGGGTCGAAGACCACCTCGACGGCCTCGACATGCCCTGTTTTCCCGCTGCAGACCTGCTTATAAGTGGGATTGTCTTTGTGGCCGCCCATGTAGCCGACCTTCGTGGAGATCACACCATCGAATTCTTTCAAGAGGTATTCGGTCCCCCAGAAGCAGCCGCCCGCGAAATAAGCGGTTTCGGCTTTGACCTCCGTTTCGGCCGGGACGAAGTTGAGCGAAATGGAGTTGACGCAATGCCGCACGTTCTTGTCGGTCAGCATCTCACCCTCGAAGACATGCCCCAGGTGCGCACCGCACCGGGCACAGGTGATTTCGGTGCGAATGCCGTCGGCGTCGAGAGTACGCCTTACGGCCCCGGGTATTTCGTCGTCAAAGGCCGGCCAGCCGCATCCCGAATCGAATTTGTCGGAGGAGCGGTATAACGGCGCGCCACACCGCTTGCAAACGTAGGTCCCGGCTTTGAAGAAATGGTCGTATTTGCCGGCAAACGGCGCCTCTGTTCCTTTATTCACGATAACTCGTTCCTCATCGGGGGTAAGCTTATTCAATGTCATGCCATTTTCCTCAACTTCTTTCTCATCCGGGACTTTCTTTTCATTCGACATCGCCCCAACTCTGAGGTCGATGACAATCGGCAAGGCGACAAGAAGGGTTAGCAAAAGCAGGCCGCTGATCTTGGTGCCTGAAGCTCCAACTAATCTCATGCGAGACTCCTTCTTGAACATAGTCGAAAGCTTTCATTAATAATCAACATTCTACAATTATAAGACCGTCCACTCGCCGCATTTGTTCCGATTGCGTTTCCAGATACTGTCTGCCCATTTCTTCAAGAAATGTGAAGGAATTTGGGCTATTGCTATTTTGGGGCCAAATCAGTTGCCGGGCGATGGTTTTTGTTGTATTGTCAGTTGATATTTGGCAATTGAAGAATTTAATAGAGACATCAAGAGGTGAATTATGCGCACGCTGAGGCTGTTTTTGTCAATCGCCTTCATCTTGATCGCCATGCTCTTCATAAGCGTTTGCGGCAAGAGGAGTTCTGAAAAACGCTGGCCGGAGAATAAACTGACCATCGGTGTCAGCCTGTTGACCAGGACGCACCCGTTCTATCAGGACCTCGAGGCCGGTTTACGTGAGGAGGCCGCCAAATACGGCTACGAGTTGCTGGTCACGGCCGGGGAGTTCGATGTTGCCAAACAGAAGGACCAGTTGCAGGATTTCATCGTGCGCAAGGTTAACGCCATCATAGTGGCGCCGTGCGATTCACGTTCCATCGGCACCGCCGTCAAGGCGGCCAACGATGCCGGCATTCCTGTTTTTACCGCCGATATTGCCTGCCTCGCGGAGGGAGTCAAGATAGTGTCGCACGTGGCATCCGATAATGTCGCCGGCGGTCGACTTGCGGCGCAGGCCGTTGTCAAAGCCACGGGCGGTACAGGCAAAGTCGCAATCATCGACCATCCCGAAGTGGAGTCCGTAATTCAGCGGGTCAAGGGCTTCGAGGAGGAACTTGCCACCGCCCCCGGAATCGAGATAGTGGCCAAGCTTTCCGGCCACGGTGTCAAGGATCAAGCGTTCCGCACGGCCGAGGATATTCTGCAAGCGCATCCGGATTTGACCGCGATATTTGGCATTAATGATGACTCGGCGCTTGGCGCGCTGGCGGCAGTGGAAAAAGCCGGCAAGCTCGGCAAGGTGACGATCATCGGATTCGATGCCGTCCCCGAGGCGCGCGAGGCGATTAAAGCGGGGAGGATTTATGCGGACGTTATCCAGCAACCGAGAGAAATCGGCCAGAAAACCATCGAGGCGATGAATCGATATATTTCCGGCGCTTCCGTGGCTCCGACTATTCTGATACCCTGCGCCCTATTCACGCAAGCCGATGCCCAATGAGATAAGTGGCATCTCTTCACCCGCCGGACCCGAAATCGGGTCGCCTGCAAAACTTCTCATGATGCGCGGGATCAGGAAAGCCTTTCCCGGCGTGCAGGCGATAAGCTCGGCATCGTTCGAGTTATTGCGTGGAGAAATTCACGCCCTCGTTGGCGAAAACGGGGCTGGCAAAAGCACTCTTATCAAAATCCTCAATGGAGTTTACCCTGCCGACAAGGGCGAGACAATATTAAACGGCAAGGCCGCAAACTTCTCATCTCCCATCGATGCGCTCGAGGCCGGCATCGCCACGATTTACCAGGAATTCACTCTGGTGCCGTCATTGCCCGTGACTGCCAATCTTTTTCTGGGACGCGAGCACGCCAGAAGGGGGATAATAAATCGCAGGCTGGAACGTGAGACGGCGTTTTCGCTATTCAAGAGGCTCGGAGTCAGCATCGACCCCGAGACCGTGGTTTCCAAGCTTACAGTCGCCCAGCAGCAGCTCGTCGAAATCGCCCGGGCGCTCCAGGCCAACGCCAGAATACTGGTCATGGATGAGCCGACCGCGGCTTTAACGCCGCGCGAGGTCGATCGTCTTTTTGAGATTCTCAGGGAACTCAAGGGGCAGGGAATCGGCATGATCTTCGTCAGCCACCGGCTCGATGAGATATTCCAAATATCGGATAGGATCACGGTTATGCGCGACGGCAGAACTGTTATCACTTGCAAATCCAGCGACTTGAACAAGCAGAAGCTGATCGAACAGATGGTGGGTCGTCCGCTCGATAAGGAGTTTCCGAAAAAACGTTCGGTCGGAAACAACGTAAGATTCGAGGTAAGGAATTTGAGAGGCGGGATCGTCAACGATGTATCGTTTGCGGCCAAGCGTGGTGAGATTCTCGGAATCACGGGCCTTATGGGAGCCGGGCGCACCGATATGGCGCGTCTTATTTTTGGCGCCGACAGAAGGATTGGGGGAAAAATCATCCTCGATGGAAAGCAGCTTGATATACATTCTCCCCACGATGCCATAAGAAGTGGCATCTGTCTTCTCACGGAAGATCGCAAGGCCCATGGCCTGGTATTGATCGCGTCGGCTAAAGATAATTTTGCCATTTCGAATTTGCGCCGCTGGTCACGCCTGGGAATCATCAACCGGCAAAAGGAAACGGGGCGCTTTCAGGAGCGGGTCAAGAACTTGAACATTCGCTTGGCCTCGCCGGAGCAGCCAGCCAAAGATCTTTCGGGCGGGAACCAGCAAAAACTTCTCGTTGCCAGGTGGCTGGAAAGCGATTCGCAGGTGGTTATTTTCGACGAGCCTACGCGAGGGATCGATGTCGGTGCTAAGTATGAAATGTATCTTCTTATAAATGAGCTTGCCGCCATGGGAAAAGTGGTCATATTCATATCATCGGAGTTGCCTGAGATTATCGGCATGTGCGATCGAATTCTGGTCATGAAAGACGGCCGGATCGCGGGGGAGATCGATGATCCTTCTCTGGCAACCCAGGAAACCATCATGGGGATGGCGATTTGAATCAGTTTGAGAGCAGGCCGCCGATGTCCGCGGAATCCGGGACCAAATCCAGAGTAAACAAGCTTCTCTCCGATTACGGCATGCTGGGGGTCTTAATCTTATTGTGCCTCCTCTTTTCAATCCTGACGCTTAGCGAGCAGAACTCGGTGGGCGCAGACGCCGCAAAGGGGATTTCCAGACGATTGCGTAACCGTGATGTCTCCGGAAATATTATGATCATCACCCAACAAAACGAACAGGATCGTTCATTTGCCGAGGCTCTTGAGTCTGGTCTTCGCTCACGTGGCTCGATTTTCATTTTTCAAGGTGGTCCATCTGAAATACGGAGCAAGCTCGAGGGCTTACCGGATTCCGTCCTTAGTAATGCGGCTATTATGACAACTGAGTCGTATGCGCCCGCAGTCAAGTCTATAATTGCGCAGTTTCCATCGCTTTCGCGGGCCGAGCTAATGACACCTCCAGCCTATCGTTGGCCGACATTTCTCCTGGCAGATAATCTGCGTAACGTGGCTAACCAGATAGCTGTGATTGCTATTATCGCCATCGGCATGACTATGGTGATAATCACTGCCGGAATCGACCTGTCGGTGGGCAGCCTGATTGCGTTGTCGGCGGTCGTGATCGCCTGGATTATAGGTTTCATGGGGGGCAACGGCGCCTCCGTTGCCGCCATGTTCGTCGCCGGGCTCCTTGCAGTTCTACTCTGCGGCCTGACAGGCGCCTTCAGCGGCCTTATGATAACGCGCTTCCAGATTCCACCGTTTATAGCCACGCTTGCAATCATGCAGGTGGCGGCGGGGGTAGCCTATATTATTTCGCAGGGGAAACCTATCTATCAGTTGCCCGATTCGTTTATCGGCCTGGGGCGAGGCGCCGAGCCGCTGCTGAAGATCCCGTATGCCGTGATCTTGATGATATTGCTATATCTGGCGGCGCATTTTCTCATGAGCCGCACCACGCTGGGGCGTTATGTATATGCAGTGGGCGGTAATCCGGAGGCGGCAAGGCTGGCGGGGATAAGAGTTAAGGGAGTGATATTATTCGTCTATACGCTATGCGGGATATTAGCTGGATTTGGCGGCGTGATTATGGCATCGCAGCTGAAAAGTGGGGCGCCGACTTATGGCTTGACATACGAGCTATATGTTATCGCGGCGGTAGTGGTTGGCGGCACCAGTTTGAGTGGAGGCGAGGGACGCATTTTCGGCACCCTGATAGGCGCATTCATAATCGCGGTGATTCAAAACGGAATGAATTTGACGAATGTCGAGACCTATACGCAGAAAGTGGTGCTTGGCCTTGTGATACTGGCGGCGGTGCTACTTGATAGGCTTAAGCAGAGGCGGATGGCCAGGGCACGATGACCTGCGGGAGATCGCCTCAGGATGTCGTCCGGGAACCGCAGGACTTCCATCCTGAGGCATAGATGTAGGTCGGGAGCTTGTCTCCCGACGGTTCTTTCGAGATAAACGGAGGAAAATGTCATGCGTAAATTGGCGATTGCAGGCGTAGCAGTATTATGCCTTCCCTTAGCTGCAAGTAATCAGACGGCTAACGATCAGGTTCCGAAGAAAACCGGCACGCTGGGCGTCGTGGCGACATCGCATCTGGACACGCAATGGCGCTGGACAATACAGAGCACAATCAACGAATATGTGCCGGCCACGTTGCGCGATAATTTCAAGCTCCTCGACCTCTACCCCAGCTACACTTTCAGTTTCGAGGGGGCATTTCGCTATATGTTAGCCAAGGAATATTACCCCGCCGAATACGAGCGGCTCAAGAAATATATCGCCGATGGACGTTGGCGGGTTGCGGGGAGCTGGGTCGATGCAGTCGATGTCAATATTCCATCGTTTGAATCGCTGGTGCGGCAGACACTTTATGCCAACGGTTTTTTCAAAAAGGAATTTGGCAAGACCAGCCGAGATATTTTCCTGCCGGATTGTTTCGGCTTCGGCTACGCGCTGCCATCGATAGCGGCCCACTGCGGGTTGCAAAGCTTCTCTACACAGAAGTTGACATGGGGCTGCTCGGTTCCGGTGCCATACGATATAGGTATCTGGGAGGGAGTCGATGGGTCGTCTGTAATTGCCGGTTTGCAGCCTGGGAATTATGTGGCACAGATTGAGGACGATCTCAGCCGCGATTCCACCTGGATGGCGCATGCCACGGCGCAGGGTGACAGCACTGGGCTGTATGCCGCCTATATGTATTTCGGTACAGGCGATACCGGCGGGGCGCCTGATTCACTCTCGGTCGATTGGCTGGAGAAATCGATTCACGGCGATGGGCCGCTGGAGGTGAAGAGCATTGGGTCGGATGATTTAGTCAACATGGTTGAATCAGACAAAGACGCCAACCTACGCCGATACAAAGGGGAGCTTCTCATGACCCGTCACGGCGTGGGATGTTACACGTCGCAGGCGGCTATGAAACGCTGGAACCGCAAGAACGAGCTGCTTGCCGACGCCACCGAGCGGGCCTGTGTTATTGCCGATTTGCTGGGAGTCTCGCCTTATCCTCGGGAGGCGTTGCGCGACACATGGGTGCGTTTCCTCTGGCATCAGTTTCATGACGACTTGACAGGCACCAGCATCCCCGAAGCGTATCAATTTTCCTGGAGCGACGAAATACTCTGCCAGAACCGCTTCTCCGCAATGCTTGAGCACGCAGTTGAGGCGGTGGCATCGCAGTTGGATACAAAGGTCAAGGGAATACCGCTTGTGGTATACAACCCGCTCTCGACAGCGCGGGAGGATTTGGTCGAGGCCACGATACCCTGCAAAGATACGGTCGACGGTAAGGAGCGCAATTTCATGACATTCCAGGTATACCATTCCGGCGGCCAGGAGGTGCCATCCAGCGTGCTTGTCTGCGATCATTTGAAAAATCGGATGACGATAAACTTCATCGCTGGCGTGCCATCAGTAGGATTCCAGGTTTACGATGTGAGGCCATCAGAGCAAATGTGCGCATTGGAGACCGGCCTGAACGTGACCGACTCAACGCTTGAGAACACTCGCTATCTCGTTAGACTAAACGAGAAGGGCGAAGTGGCCTCGATATATGACAAGTCCGCCAAGCGCGAGTTGCTTTCCGCTCCCATCGCTTTTCAATTCCTGCATGACAAACCTGACCGCTGGCCGGCCTGGGAGATACAATATAATGATGTTATGGCCCCGCCCATGACAGGGGTGGTTAAGGATACCAAAATTGAAATCTTCGAAACCGGGCCGGTGCGTGTCAGTCTTCTTGTCACTCAGAAGACGGATCGTTCGATTCTGCGCACCACTATCAGCCTGGCGGCGGGCGACGCTGGCGACCGGGTGGAGTTCGATAACGAGGTCGATTGGTATGAATCGGAGACGCTCCTCAAGGTAGCGTTCCCTGTTACAACACCGAACGATAGCGTGACTTATGATCTTGGCCTGGGGACAATTAAGCGTGGATTGAATACCGAGAAAAAATACGAGGTCCCCGGCCATGAATGGGCAGATATAACTGCTGAGGATGGCAGTTACGGCGTGCCGATCCTCAACGACTGCAAATACGGCTGGGACCATCCCGACAGCGCCACGCTGCGCCTTTCGCTCATTCATACGCCCGGTGTATTGGAAAGCTGGAACTGGGTAGGGGATCAAAGGTCGCAGGATATGGGGCGGCACAAGTTTAAATTTGCCATAATGGGATATCCGGGATTTGACATGAAACGCTGGATTCCGGTAATAGCCATGGCATTTAACCAGTCGTTGATTCCTTTTCAAACGTCATCTCACAAAGGGGAATTATCGAAGTCACTGGACTTGCTTCACATAGCTCGTCATGTTAGTGTTTACGGTGACGCATATGATCTTCCCGCTTCATTTATAGGGATAAATGCCCTAAAGAAATCGGAATCATCGGATGAAATAATAATCCGTCTAAAAGAGCCTTGCGGCAGCTCCGTAAACGATGTCAAAATCAGCTTTAATTGGCCTGTTGCATCTGCACATGAAATCAATGGAATGGAAGAGGAATTTGGCCCGGTCACCATTTCCGATGGCATGCTGGTAACCTCATTCATGCCATACCAGCCAAAAGCATTTGCTATAAAATTAAACACGAAAGGTATCCAGAAACCCCCAAAGGGCGTGTATCTGCCGCTAAATGTACCTTTTGACCTCGACGGCATCAGCCTCGATGCCAACCGCACCGATGGCGATTTCGACGGCGAGGGTAACACAATAGCTGGCGAACTGTTGCCCGACACTTTGGTGTGGCTGGATGTGCCGTACGTGTTCGGGCCGAAAGAGGACGGACAGATGAATGTCCTGTCGTGCAAAGGTCAGACGATTGAAATTCCCGATGGCTCGTTCAATCGGCTCAATTTTCTGGTAACATCGGTAGGCGGACCGTCCGCAGGTGTTATAACAATCGATAGGAAGCAGCAGCCCGTACAAATCCCGGATTACTCCACGCCGATAGGGCAGTGGAACGGCCGTTTATCCGGCGATGAGTTCGTCGAGAAGCCGGAACGAATCGAGCCGGCCTATATCAATACCACGCCAGTTGCCTGGTATGGCTTGCACAGGCACACGGCCAAAGGGGAAAACGAGGCTTACAAGTTCACGTACTTATTTCTCTTGAGCCTTGACCTGCCACCCGAAGCGAAAGAAATAATGTTGCCAGATAATCCTCGCATAAAGGTCATGGCGGCCACGCTGATTAAATCGAACTTGGAAAAAACATACGCAGCGCAGCCGCTTTACGATCGTGCCGATGCCACGCTGGCGAATATTCACTCGGATCATCACAATTTCATCGATAGCACGCTTGTTTCGATAAGCACGCCGATTCCGGGAGCCGCCATATTTTACACGGTCGATGGTTCCAAGCCGAATACGATGTCGCAATCATACATTGGACCGTTCAACGTTTCCAACTCCACTACGGTCAAGGCGCGGGCGTTCCGGCCGGAATATGATGACAGCTATGTCGCGCAGGCATCATTCACAAAGCTATACCCGCATGAGCCTGTTGTCATATCTAAACCCTCCCCCGGTTTGAATGGCAGATACTTCGAAGGCTCCTGGTCAAAGCTCCCCGATTTCGATACCCTGGATGTCGTGAAGGAATTTAGAGCGGATTCCATCACCCTGCCTGCCTTTGCCGTGGAGGAGGATTTCGGGTTGACTCTCGACGGCCTAATCGAGGCGCCATCCGACGGCCTCTACGAATTCTATATCAGCTCCGATGACGGCAGCAAGCTGTTCGTCTCCGATTCGCTCGCGGTCGACAACGACGGCCTTCACGGGTCCGGCGACGTCGGCGGCGAGATAGCGCTCAGGGCCGGGCTGCATTATCTTTCCATCAAGATGTTCCAGGCCAAAGGGGACCGCGACCTGGCCCTTTCCTGGAGTGGCCCGGGATTTGAAAAGCAGGCGGTGCCCGCGTCGGCGCTGTCTTCTGAAAGAAGATAGATTCGAGGCGCCTGGATATATCAAATTCTTATCAAGTACTGGAGCTTCATGAAGTACTGCCGATACGTCTGCTCCCACACCTTGTGACTATCGATCGGGCGCGTCAACTCGGTGATATCGTGAGTTGAGCCGATATAGAAAACGGAGAAGGAACTGATTCGATAAGTCATAAGGGGATCGATATCCCAGTTCATCGAATAGTCGTTGTATTGCGTCACCAGGCGAATCGAAAGTTGCCGGTTGGCCTGGAACTGGAAGCGGGTCCGCCAAATAAACTGCTTGAAAAGCTCCTCGTTGGTGCTGGCATCCTGGCTCTTAAGATAACTCAGGGCAGGCTCAATTACCAACCTGTCCAGTGGCTTGAGCTCGAATTCGGCTGACATCGCCAGCTCCTTCCCTTTGCGCAAGAGCCATCTGGCGACATTGGCGCCATAATCGAATTCGAGGCTCATGCCGATTTTGCTTGTCAGCCAGGCGCCGCCATAGATCGATGATGTCCAGAGGTCATGGAATTCTACACCACCCCATTTTTCATTTCCGACATTGTAAGACAGGCCAATATTCGCTTGGGCGACCCTGAAACCGCTTTCGACATTGAAACCAGCATGGGTCCATTTCTTTTCGTCATTGAAATTCCAACGATTTTCAGTGAAAACCTGGGGCGAAATATGCTCGAATATTCCCTTTGTCGGATAGAAGTTGTACGTGGAATATATGGAGAAATTTCTATAGTCGTTCCAGGGATCGTAACCGGTTTCCGTGCGGTAGGACGGCGCCACCTGGTTGTAATCTATAGTGAAATTCCAGTTGCGCGCCCGGCGGCGAAGCTGGGTAATGAAGGCGCCCCCCGAATAATACTCGCCATCGAAGGCGGCCGAATGTTTTCCATTGTCGAATATTATCGGCGATACCGATTCGGAAAGGGAGCTGTCTTCAGGCTCACGGGTGTAACTCATGATAAACTGCCCAACGGCGCTGTACATTGGCGATAGTCGCATATCGCCGTCGACAGCCACCACGGTTCCATATCCTCCGCCATCGAATCTGCGGTCGCTAACGATGAAGCCGACGCGATTGTTGTCTCCCAAGGATCTTATGCCGCGCAGGACGTTAACCGCACTTTTACCAGTATTGACGATTATTCCCCGCTCCTCGAGAGAGATCATGTATGGGGTGTTCTCGTCGTATGCCGACATGAAACCGATACTATAGCCATCGTGGCGGCCCGTCGCCTTGAACGCGAATTGAGGGTCGTTAACTGTTCTCGTATAAAAGGAGTTGAAGAGGGTGCGGAATATATCGCTCCCTTCCTGGAAAAACGGCCGGCGCTCGGGGTAGAGAAGCGCGATGGTAGAGTTCACGTCAATCTGGGCGGCGTCGGCCTCGATCTGGCTGAAATCGGGATTGTATGTGGTCTCGACGGTCAAGTCGGACGACAGAGAATATTTCGCCCCTACAGAGAGCTCGGCATCGCCACTCTCGTTTACGAAGCGGGAATCGGGATTGCTCGGGTCGGAGAGCTGGCCGGACTTGTTACCCACCATCGAAGGCAGAACCTCGAGCCCCTTGCCGGGTTTGACGTTTCTTATACCGTTCACCGTTCCCCATTGGCAGACCCAGCATTGATCGTCCTGATTATATGCCGCCCAGGAGTACTGCTTGAAACTCTCCCGCGGGTGATCTCGCCAGAAATCGATCTTCCAGGTCTGCACGTCCCGGTTGGGAAAACGCATGCTGGCAAAGGGGATCGCCATCTCGACTTGGTAGCCGGAGTCGTTTATCTGCGACGCCGAGCGCCAGACTAAATCGAAGCTCTCGTCTTCGCCCATGACATTCGACCAGAGATAGTCTTTCTGGACGCCGTAGGGGTTCACGAAAAACTCGTAGGCCCAGGCGGCGTTGCCATAGGTATCGATGAGCAGGCAAACGGCGTCATCTCCATCGAATTGATCACGCTGGCACATCGTCGCCCGTATCTTCGAGGGGTCGTCAGAGCAATTGAAAGCCACGTATAGATTCTGGTCGTCGTAGGTGATAAAAGCCTGGGTTCGGACATCAGGTCTCAGGTTCTTTCCCGGGTAACGTTCGACGAAATCATCGGCCACGCCAGCCTGCCGCCAGGCGGCATCGTCGAGCTTTCCGTCAATCTTGATCTCGCCGAGCGCTTTGCCGATTTCCAGAGACGGAAGAAAAACCGGGTTGAATTCCTTGGGGGTGGAGATTGCAGGCCCGGACAACCCCAGAAGAACTATAAGCGCTGCCGCTATAGGCGCAGGGAATAATGGTATTTTCATACGTCGCCTTCTTTCAGCTTAGAATCTCGACTGAGCATTATGGTCACGAGACCTTCGCTGTTGCTTCGTTAAAGCTGAAAAGAGGCTGCCGGCACGCCCTGATTCTCAGACTCCATTTGTAGTTACGAAAGAATATCGCTCGGAGTTTAGTTTTTTTTCCAACTGATATCAGAAGATCTACTTAACAGACGCCACGGGGGCGCTGGGTTCGAAACGAATGTCCGGAATGGTATCTAATGGATTACCGGGCCAGTGGTAATATGCTTCGGGCCTTTGGCTTAAGCGAATGTGCCGCCAACTCCAAACTGCCCATTCCAGTGACGGTTGGGCCACTCTTAGGGTCGACCAATTTTCGCCTTCTCAGGATTAATAGTTCATTAGGGCATCAGGAGATTCAGGAGGAGAAATAGCTAAGCACCAGGCCGCTGGTGGACATCATCATTTAGCAATTGACAATTGCGTTTGGTCTTTCTATCTAACTTGCGACCTGGTAGCTGAAGTCGGAGGTAAACAGGCACAACATCCACGGCTGTCACGGAAAAGCCGTTCACTACAGCAGATGTTGATCAGTTGTGGATGATTGGAATCGACAGGCGTCAGACATTGTTTTCTAAGGGGGATTCATGAAGATCATTTTAACAGTCCTAATTACTATCGCCGCCATGGTCGTCATTGGCCTGGGCATCATCTTTTTCGGTCTCTACGACGTTTCTGCGAGCAAGCCTGAGGGGGCGCTGCGGCAATGGGCTTTCTCGACCGCCAGGGATAACTCGGTGGAACGGCGAGCCAAGGGGATAGTGGCACCCCCATTGAATGATTCCGCGCAGATACAGACCGGGTACTTGCATTACAGCAAAATGTGCGTTACCTGCCACGGCGCACCTGGTATCCAACCGTCAGAAATAGGACAGGGACTTAATCCCCCTGCTCCCGATCTTTCCGAGGCGGTATCCGACCTGAGCGATGCTGAGCTCTACTGGATCTTAAAAAATGGCATCCGGATGACCGGTATGCCGGCATTCGGAAAAACCCATAACGAAGATGCACTTTGGGCTATGGTATCGTTTGTCAGGCTTCTGCCCAACATGACGCCGGCAGAGTTTCAATCGTACGGCCAAGCCCAGAATTCTGAAGGGGAAACCGAGCCGGAGGGGGACGAACACCATCATTCTCATTAATTGCCTCACCCGGCAATTCTTTGTAAAACGCAAGTATAGCTTATATTTGATCTTACAAGCGAGGCATGCGAAATATTCGGATTTGTGCAAATTTTATTGTAACTATTTCTATTATAATTACTTATAAGGTAGTTTATTAATGGCAACAATAATCATAATAATTACTGGCGTTTTTTCCTTGACCTTGTGAAATTTTGCACATAATAGATGGTAAGAAAGCATATGTCAACCCTGTATTCGTGCGGAGGCTTTCTTTTGGTAAACAAATACCTTCAACAGGCAGCAGCGTCTACCGCTGTTAGCACTTGGTATCGGAGGGTCCATGAGACAAAGACTTGAAATCCTGCCCAGAAAGGAGGCTGAGCTTCGTGCCGCTTTTTGGGACCAGGTTGGTAGTTTTCCCGAGGGAGAGAAGATAAAGAGGTGTCTGCAGTGTGGCACATGCAGTGGCACCTGCCCTGTCTCGTACGCCATGGATATCACGCCGCGCCAGACGATTGCCCTCTTCAGGGCCGGGCATATTGAGGATATTCTGCAGAGCCGCACTATCTGGCTTTGCGCCTCATGTTATTCGTGCACCGTGAGATGCCCGGTTGGCATCAGGATCACGGACACCCTCTATGCCCTTAAACGGATTGCCATGGAAAAGCACATTTACCCTCCCCATTTCCCAGTCCATACCCTGTCGAAAGCATTCATCGGAAACGTTTATAAGTACGGCAGAAACTATGAATTAGGGCTGGGCATCAAATTCTTTTTGGCAACAAACTTTGTGAAATTATTCTCAAACATGGGTTATGGCATCTCGATGATCCGGCGAGGGCGGCTGGGTCTTTTGCCCAGGAAGCTCAAAAGAGTGAATCAGATAAGAGCCATAATAAGAAAAGCTAATGAATTTGGAGAAGCGTGATGCTGGAATACGCCTATTATCCGGGGTGCAGCCTGGAGCATACGGCCAGTCCTTATGACAAGTCCATTCGGGCGGTTTTTTCTGCCCTGGGCATAGGGTTGCATGAGATCGAAGATTGGAATTGTTGCGGGGCGACCATGTACATGTCCGTCAAGAAAATCGTCGGCTATGCAATAAGCGCCAGAAACCTGGCCATCGCTCAGGACATGGGGATGCAGATTTGCGCTCCCTGCAGCAGTTGCTATACGATCCTGCGAAAGACGAATCGGCATATAGCCTGGGATCCTAAGGAACGCCACAAGATCAACGAGGCTCTTAAGGCGGCGGACCTGTCATATGACACGCTGGTCGAAGTTCGCCATCCGGTCGATATTCTCGTGACGGACCTGGGATTGGCGGAAATCAAGAAGAGGATCAAGGTCCCTCTCAAAGGAATCAAGGTCGCCCCGTACTATGGCTGCCAGATTGTCAGGCCGCATGGATACATCGACGACGTCGATGATCCGATTAAGATGGATCACCTCCTGGCGGCGGTGGGAGCGCAGCCGGTTCACTACCCGTCTAAGGTGCGTTGCTGCGGCGGAATGCTCATGACCACGCAGGAGAAAGTGGCCCTGAAGCTTAACCTCGAACTCCTCCAGGCAGCCGTAGATAACGATGCTGATGTCATTGCCACCGCTTGCCCTCTCTGCCAAATGAATCTCGAGGCCTATCAGAAAAAAATCAATAAGGCGTTTGGCCGAGATTTCAACATGCCCGTCGTCTACTTCAGCCACATACTGGGGGTGGCTTTGGGAATACGGCCGGAGACTATGGGACTCGACAAACTCATCGTTCAGCCCGAGAAACTCAATGCGTGCGCCAGGGAGGCCCGAATATGAACTTAGATTCTGTCGGCAAGCAAAACGGGAACATCAGGGTAGGTGTCTACATATGCCACTGCGGCACCAACATTGCCAAGATAGTTGATGTCATGAAGGTTGCCGAGGCTGTGGCGCATCTGCCGGGAGTAGTGGTTTCTCGCGATTCCCGCTTCATGTGCTCCGATCCCGGACAGGAGTTGATACAGAAGGATATCAGGGAGCTGAACCTCAATCGCGTGGTTGTTGCGGCTTGCAGCCCCCTCATGCACGAGACGACATTTCGCAAGGCTGTCGAGGGCGCCGGGCTGAACCGCTACTTTTTTGAGATGGCCAATATCCGCGAGCAGGTGAGCTGGGTAACTACAGACCCTCGGGCCGCCACTCAAAAGGCCATCGCACTGCTCAAGGGGGCCATCGCCCGGGTGAAACTGCACGAGCCGCTTGATATGCGGCGGGTGCCTATTACCAAACGAGTGCTGGTGGTCGGCGGCGGCATTGCTGGTATCGAGGCCGCTCTGCAAATCGCCGACGCCGGTTTCGAAGTGATTTTGGTCGAGCGCGAGCCATCGATCGGCGGCCATATGTCGCGTTTCGACAAAACCTTCCCCACACTTGACTGCGCCGCCTGTATCCTTACCCCCAAAATGGTCTCCGTCGGCAAGCACCCTAACATAAAGCTTATCACCTGGGCGGAAATCGATGAGGTCAAGGGTTACATCGGCAATTTCAAGGTCAAGATTCGCAAGAAAGCCCGCTACGTGGACACCAGCAAGTGCAATAGCTGCGGTACCTGCTACGAGGCCTGCCCCAGCCGCCCTTATCCCCAGATGCGGCGCCTCTTGCTGGGCAAATCTGTCATCAAGCAAGGCAAGGTGCTGGAGCTTCGGGACACAAAGGTGCTCGGCCCCGAGTTTGATTTAACCGTTCTGACAAGCGCCCAGCCGATGCCGGAGGCGGTCCTGACCCCAACAAAAGGAGGCCCGAAATGACATCGACGCCTGCAACTCTCTACGATATCGAAGGCGCCATAACGGAGATTGTCGAGAAATACGAGGCCAAGCCTACCGCCCTCATAATGATTCTCCAGGACGTTCAGAAGCATTATCGTTACCTTCCTGTGGACGCACTGAAGTTTGTTTCAAGAAAAATGAACCTGCCGCTGGCTCAGATTTACGGAGTCGCCACATTTTATAGGTCTTTCAGGTTAAAGCCAAAAGGCAAGAATCACATTTGTGTCTGCACCGGCACCGCCTGCCATGTTCGACAGGCGGATATCATAGTCAGCAAGCTGGAACTCGCTTTGGGCATAAAAGCCGGCGAAACCACCAATGACAACGAGTTCAGCTTCGAAACTGTCAACTGCCTTGGAGCATGCGCTCTCGGCCCTCTTGTAACTGCCAATGAAATCTATTACGGCAACATGGATGTCATCAAGGTCGATAGAATGCTGGCCAAGCTTCGCGGAAAAGAGGAAGAGGAAGAGGAAACGGCGGAGGAGGAGGTGTCATGACAGGGAATTTTCTTACTTCTTCTGAAGACCTTAAGACGTTAAGAGAGCGGCTCATCAGGCAGCGGCAGGAAGACAGAACCGTGATTACAGTTTGCGCCGGCACAGGATGCCTGGCATGCGGATGCGAGGCGGTTACATCCGCTTTTAAGGAAGCCTTAAAACAGAGCCTCCTGGAGAATGACGTTGAAATCAAGACAACCGGCTGCCACGGCTTCTGCGAGCGCGGCCCGTTGGTCGTCATTCAGCCAAATAGTATATTCTACCAGAAAGTCAAGCCAGCCGATGCCAGGTTAATCGTGGATCAGACAATCAAGGGTCAGAAGCTTGTCAACAGGCTGCTTTACAAAGATCCTCAGACTAAGGAAGTCATGATTCATGAGAAAGACATTCCCTTTTATAAGAAGCAAAAGCGTCTGATCTTTGGCAAGAACGGCTTTATGGATCCAACCTCGATAAACGATTACATCGCCCTTGGCGGCTACCAGGCCGCGGCCAAAGCCCTGACCACAATGCAGCCCGAAGAAATCATCGAGGTGGTCAAGAAATCCGGCTTGAGGGGCCGCGGAGGAGGAGGATTTCCTACAGGCAAAAAGTGGGCGTCATGCCGCAAGGCAAAGGGCGAGCCCAAGTATGTCATTTGTAATGCCGATGAGGGCGACCCCGGCGCCTTCATGGACCGTTCGCTTTTGGAGGGAAATCCCCATTCCGTTGTCGAGGGAATGATCATTGGCGCTTACGCTATCGGGAGCAACGAAGGATTCGTTTATGTCCGAAATGAATATCCTTTAGCGGTGAAGAACCTTTTGACAGCCATCAAAGCCGCCAGAGAATACGGCATTTTGGGGAAAGACATCCTAGGAACAGGTTTCTCTTTCGACATAGAAGTTTCACGAGGCGGCGGGGCATTCGTTTGCGGCGAGTCGACGGCCCTTATGGCATCCCTTGAAGGTAAGGCCGGGGAGCCGCGGGCAAAATATATCCACACGATCGAGGCCGGCCTGTGGGAGAAACCGTCAAACCTTAATAACGTCGAGACCTGGGCCAATGTCCCGTTTATAATCGAAAAGGGCGCCGATTGGTATGCCAGCATCGGCACGGCCAGTTCCAAAGGCACCAAGGTTTTCGCCCTGACAGGCAAGGTCAACAACACAGGCCTGGTCGAGGTGCCGATGGGAATCACTCTGCGCGAAATTCTCTACGACATCGGCGGCGGCGTACGCGGCAAACGAAAATTCAAGGCCGTCCAAACAGGAGGCCCCTCGGGCGGAACCCTGATTGTGGAAACAAGCGAACCTAAGGTTCATGACAGCCTTGTGGCCCATGGTGATATCCGGGAGGATGAGGAGGTTTTGAGTCTCCTTGACCTGCCTGTGGATTTCGACGAGCTCACCAAGGTGGGCTCGATGATGGGATCGGGTGGAATGATCGTCATGGATGATGATTCCTGCATGGTCGATGTCGCCAAGTATTTCCTCAACTTCCTGCAGGAGGAAAGCTGCGGCAAGTGCCTTCCCTGCCGCGAGGGCCTGAGGACGATGCTCAATATTCTCACCCGTATCAGCGACGGCAAAGGCGAGATGGATGATATTCCTCTTTTGGAGGAACTCTCGCAGGTCATCATCGATACCAGCCTTTGCCAGCTTGGCGGCAGCGCCCCCAATCCAGTGTTATCGACAATCAGATATTTCCGACAGGAATATATCGCTCACATCAGGGACAAGCGTTGCCCCGCCGGGGTCTGCAAGCCACTTGTTTCACATGCCATAGATCAGACCTGTATCGGTTGCCACGCCTGCGTCAAACCCTGCCCGACAGGAGCGATCGTCGGTAATGTTAAGGAATTGCATTACGTTGTTCAGGATAAATGCATTCAATGCGGCGCCTGCTACCAGATATGTAAATATGACAGCATCAAGCGCATCAAGCGAGGCGGAGGAGCGGCCCTCCAACTTGAGGCTAAAGAACTCTGGAAGCCGAGAACCAAAGCCGAGCCGGTGGCGACAGCATAGGAGACCAAAGCAATGCCAAGAATCAAGATCAAGATAGATGGTCACGAGATCGAGGTTGACGAGGGGTCCTTCGTGCTCGAGGCGGCGCGGATGCTGGGCATCAATATACCCACCCTTTGCTACTATCCATATATGACCCCATATGCGGCCTGCCGCATCTGCTCCGTCGAGGCCCGCGACGGCAAAGGCTGGTCGAAGATCGTCACCTCCTGTAATTACCCCGCCTGGGACGGGCTCGAGATATTCACGGATACGCCGCGAGTCCTTAACGCCCAGCGCATCAATCTGGAGATGCTTCTTTCAAGATGCGCTCCCGTTCCGATCCTGCAGCAGCTGGCGGAGCAGTTCGGCATTAAAGAGCCGCGCTGGGGTACGGGGGATGACGCCTGTATTCTCTGCGGCCTCTGCGTGCGCGTCTGCGACGAAGTGGTCGGAGCCCATGCGCTGGCATTTGGTGACCGCGGAATTTTCAGGAAAGTGATGACGCCGTTCAGCGAGGAAAGCTACGACTGCATCCTTTGCGGCGCCTGCGCCAAGGTCTGCCCCACCGGCCACATCACGATGGAGGAAATCAACAGACGGGAGCTGGTGCATCGCGAGATGATGCTGGGACCAAATTCGGCGATATCGCTCCCCTTCAGGCAGGCGGTTCCCAATGTTCCGCGAATCGACCCCGAGCATTGCATTCACTTCAATACCGGCGGATGCAAAGTTTGCTCCAAGGTTTGCCCCAAGGATTGCATTCACTACGACGATGTCGATTCGTTCGAGGAATTCGACATCGGCGCCGTCGTCTTGGCCACCGGATTCGACAATTTCGATCCCACCCCTATGAAACAGTACGGGTATGGCAGGTACCCCAATGTCATTACCGCCGAGGAATTCGAAATAATGAACAACGCCGCCGGCCCCACGAGCGGCAAGATCCTCCTCGAAAACGGCCAGGAGCCGCGGTCCATTGCCATACTTCACTGCATAGGAAGCCGCGACGAAAAATATCATAAGTATTGCAGCCGCGTCTGCTGCATGTACGCTTTCAAGTTTTCGCACCTGGTCAAAGAAAAGACGAACGCCGAGGTCTATCAGCTGTACATCGATATTCGCAGTTTCGGCAAGGGTTACGAAGAATTTTATCAGCGCATTCTCGACGAGGATGTGAACATCATTCGCGGCAAAGCCGCCGAGGTGATTCCCTCCGGATACGCCCGCGGTTCCGAAGGGCCCCTCCTGGTGCAATGCGAGGACACTCTCATCGGCAAATGGCGCGAGATACCGGTCGATATGGTGGTCCTCTGCACCGCCCTTGAAGCCAGAAAGGACGCCAAGGAGGTAGGGCGCAAATTCAATATCTCTACCGGCGCGGACGGATGGTTTATCGAGGCTCATCCCAAGCTCGCCCCCGTATCGACCACCACCGACGGCATCTTCATCGCCGGCGCCTGCCAGAGCGCCAAGGATATTCCCGATACCGTAGCCCAGGGGGGGGCCGCGGCGTCCCACGCCTTGAAGCTGATTTGCCAGGGTGAAATCCTGATGGATGCGGCCTGCGCCATGGTGCAGGAGGAGTACTGCAGCGGCTGCCGCATCTGCAACGACCTCTGCTCCTACAATGCTATAGAGTTTTTGGAGGACAAGCGGGTGAGTTTCATCAACTCCGCCATGTGCAAAGCCTGCGGAACCTGCGTGGCCGCCTGCCCCTCGGGGGCAATTGTAGGACGGCATTTCACTGACCAACAGATTTTCGCTCAAATCGAAGGGATGTTGTCATGAGTTTCGAACCCAGAATAATCGGATTCCTGTGCAACTGGTGCAGCTACACCGGCGCCGACCTGGCAGGCACGGCCCGCATGAAATATCCTCCCAACGTCATGAGTATTCGTGTCATGTGCAGCGGACGGGTCGACCCCAGCTTCATCCTCGATGCCTTCAGCAAAGGAGCCGACGGCGTGCTGGTCTGCGGGTGTCATCCCGGAGACTGCCACTACGTCGAGGGCAACTACAAGTGCATGCGCCGCATCCCCCTGACCCGGAAGCTGATCGAATCCTTCGGAATCGAGAAAGAACGCCTCCGCCTGGAGTGGGTTTCGGCCTCGGAGGGCGGCAGGTTTCAGGAGGTCATTAAGGAATTCACCGAGCAGATCAGGGCCCTCGGCCCGCTGCAGTTGAAAGAATGGAAATTCGAGCCGCCCGTCGAGAGCGAGCATATGTTCGAAGTGGGGAGGGCGTAATGGCAAAACCGAAACTGGCGGTCTACTGGGCGGCGTCATGCGGCGGATGCGATATCGCCATCCTCGATATCGAGGCCAGGATACTGGATGTCGCAGAATTCTTCGACATCATCTTCTGGCCGGTGGCCTTCGACTTCAAATATGATGACGTCAGAAGAATGGCTGACAAATCAATCACCTTGACGCTATTTAACGGGGCCATACGGAACGACGAGAATTATGAAATCGCAAAGCTTCTGAGGCAAAAATCGGTCATCATGTGCGCATTTGGGAGTTGCGCCGCCGAGGGGGGGATACCGGCGTTGGCAAACCTCTTTGACAAAGATGCCATAATCGACTACGCCTTCAACAAAGCTCCCTCGGTGGACAACGCGAATCACACGGTGCCGGCGACGCGCTACCAGGTACCCGAGGGGACGATAACCATTCCTTCGATGTGGAACACCGTCAGGTCTCTCGGTCAAACCGTCGATATCGATTACATCATCCCGGGTTGCCCACCGCAGTCGGATCAGATCATCTCGGTGGTCGAGGCCGTGATAGACATAATCGCCAACGGCAAGCCGCTTCCGCCCAAAGGCACCGTTTTGGGGGCGACCGACAAATCCTGCTGCGACGAATGCAAGCGCCAAAGGAACATAAAGAAGATCAAGAATTTCATCAGGCCATTTGAAAAGGTTCTCGATCCCGATCTCTGTCTTCTGGAACAAGGGGTAGTCTGCCTTGGTCCCGCGACGCGGGCGGGTTGCGGCGCCAAATGCGTCAGCGCCGGAGTGGCCTGCCGAGGATGCTACGGCCTTCCCGCCAACATCAGGGACCAGGGGGCAAAAATGGCGTCGGCGCTAGCGAGCGTCATAGATTCCACGGACCCGGACGAGATCAATTCTATCATAGAAACGATACCCGATCCGATTGGAACCTTCTACCGCTTCAGCCTGGCCGAATCGTCGTTAAGGAGAGTGCAAAGATGAAGCAGATATTGATCGATCCCATTACTCGCCTCGAAGGGCACGGCAAGATACATCTGTTTGTCGATGACGACGGCAATCTTGCCAATGCCTATTTCCAGGTGCCCGAGCTTCGCGGATTCGAAAAATTCTGCCAGGGGCGGCCGGTCGAGGAAATGTGTAGAATCACGACCAGGATCTGCGGCGTTTGCCCGGATGCCCACCACATGGCCGCCGCCAAGGCCGCCGATGCCGTATATGGCGTTACTATCCCCATTGCCGCCAGGAAACTGCGGGAACTCGTCTACAACGGCTTTTATGCCGGCGACCACGCCACGCATTTCTATGCTCTCGGCGGGCCCGACTTCGTCTGCGGCCCCGATGCCCCCCCGGCCGAACGCAATATTCTGGGGGTCATAAAAAAGGTCGGCATTGAGGCGGGTAAGAAGGTCATCGCCCAGCGCGCCGCCGGCCAACGGATTATCGAAATTATCGGAGGCAAAAAAGTTCATCCGGTAACCTCTCTGCCGGGCGGCATGTCCAAGCGCGTTACAAAAGAAGAACAGCAGGAGATGATAAAGCTTGGAGCGCAGATGGTGGAGTTCGCCAAGTTCACCATTCAGGTGCTCAACGACGTCGTTCTCGCAAACAAAGCCTATGTCGACATGATACTTTCAGATACCTACTCCCACAAGACCTACAATATGGGTTTGGTCGACGAGAACAATAAAGTCAACTTCTATGACGGCAAGGTAAGAGTCACGTCGCCCGACGGCAGCGAGCATGCTAAGTATGAGCCGAAGGAGTATCTCGACTACGTGGCCGAGCATGTCGAGCCTTACAGCTATCTGAAGTATCCGTTCCTGAAAAAGGTCGGCTGGAAAGGCTTCGTCGAAGGCGTCGATTCCGGCGTCTACAAGGCGACGCCGCTT